>Ga0302326_10000347_pt1 | contig 131328 bp, 131 predicted proteins | sample Palsa_T0_3_FD_202264 | JGI IMG/M metagenome (GOLD analysis project Ga0302326, IMG submission 202264) | Peat permafrost microbial communities from Stordalen Mire near Abisko, Sweden - Palsa_T0_3 | ecosystem: Environmental > Terrestrial > Soil > Palsa > Peat permafrost | place: Sweden: Abisko... | reverse complement strand
TCGCGCTGCGCCGCCAGCGCCTGCTCCAGGCCGGCCGCGCGGTCGGCCGCCTGCTGGTCGCCGGCGGAGATCCGCGCATCCATCGAAGTTTCTACCGTCTCCACGATCTGCCGGATTCTTGGCGGCAGTTCGTCGCGCAGCGCCGCCAGCGCCTGCTCCAGGCCGGCCACGCGGTCGGCTGCCTGCTGGTCGCCGGCGGAGATCCGCGCATCCACCGAAGCCTCTACCGTCTCCACGATCTGCCGGATCTTCGGCGGCAGTTCTTCGCGCAGCGTGGCCAATTTGGTTTCGAGTTGCTGCAACGCTTGCTGCAGCGGCGCGGCCTGGCTCTGTTGGTGTTCCGCCAGGTCGTGCATCTCGGTGAAGAGCCTGCCCGACAGCGCCTCCACCTCGCTGCGCAGATTCGCCTGGAGCTCTTGAAATTGCTCGGGGCCGCGCGATAACACACGGTTTTCCAGTTCCGTCAATTCCAGCGCGACGCGCGCCTCCATGGATTGCCGCACGGCTTCCACGATCTCGCGGAACTTGGCCGGCAAAGCCTCCTGCAGCGCGGAGAGCTTCCGGTCTACTTCGGCAATCTCCTCGCCGCTGGCTTGCTGAGCCTCCGCCACATAATCGCGAACCTGGACTTCTATCTGTTGAATAGCTTTTTCGACGGCGTTGGTTTGGGCGGCCGTGTGCGTATCCACAGCCTTCAAATCCAGGGCGACTTGGGCGTCGATCTCAGCCAGGCGCCGGTCAACTTGGCCGACGTGCTCGGTCAGACGGGCTTCCAACGCCACAATCACTTTTTCAAGTACGCGTCCATCCAGCCCTTCGCCGAACTTCACCAGGGTGTCTTTGTCAATCGTTTGTGTGTGGTCTTCCACTTTTCTCAGCCTTTCCGCCAGGGGACCCAGGTCGGTCATCTCATCCTCCCGCGTTTTGGAGGGTCCTTGTGCGAGTTTCATCGCCACGCCGAACAAGAGACCGTCGCCGAATGCCAGCGCGAGACTCTTGAGGAACGACGACTGACCGGACTTCTCCATAAAACATAAGTACCACGGAATGTTTCTGTATATAAAGAAGAATCTTCGGTTTCATCCCGCAAATTATTGAATCCTATCGTTCTATATACAGTTACACGTGTCCAATTGTCTGATTCGATTATAGTCGCAAAACGGCTGCCTTGCACCACCGGGCGTCTCCAAGTTGTTATCCTTAGTCCAATGGACTGGCTGGGCTCGACGTCTGATTGGCAGCCGAAATGACGCTGAAAGCCGGCTTGACCTTCAGCGAACCGGGAAAGGCCGAACCGTATGCCGAGGCCCTGCGGCGAGCCGGTATCGAGCCGGTTTTGATTTCCCCCGATGAACCCCGCTCACTGGCCGGATTGCAGGGCTTGCTACTTAGCGGCGGGACGGATCTCAATCCAGCCCGTTACGGCGCGCCGCCGCATCCCGGTAACGAAACGCCGGACGATGCCCGCGATGAACTGGAGACCGGCTTGCTGGCCGAGGCCCTGGCCGCCGGCCTGCCGGTGCTGGCCATCTGCCGCGGGATGCAATTGTTCAACGTGGCGCATGGCGGCACGCTGGTCCAGCATCTGGAGAATTCCGCGGCGCACGTGGTGCGGGGCGATGACCTAGCGCTGCCCGCCCACCAGGTCCTGGTTGAGCCGGGCACGCGCCTGGCGGCCATCCTGGGACCGGGCGCGCATGCGGTCAATTCGCGCCATCACCAGGCTGTCGAACGGGTCGGCGCGGGTTTGCGGGTGACCGCCAGATCCACTCCGGACGGCGTCATTGAGGCGCTGGAACGGAGCGCTGGCCAGTTCGCCGTGGCCGTTCAGTGGCATCCGGAGGATCAGGCGCGGCGGGATGCAACCCAAAAAAAGCTGTTTGAGGCTTTTGCGGCGGCCCTGGGGCCGCAAAGTTCCCGCCCTTACTGAACGCGGGGACGGTTTTGCTCGTTCAGGACCAATCCGTCGAAGATTGCCAGAACTTGCTTGCGATAGATGTAAACGCGCTGCAGATTCTCCCGGAACGTGGCCTCGAAGTCGTGCGCTCTCATCCACTTATCCAGTAAAGTCCGGGGTACGTCGATATCCTGCCGCAGATCCTCGATGGAATGCCCGCGCAGGAACAGCCCGTAGAAAAAGGCGGCCTCCCTTTGCGGGGCCAAGGGATCGTATTCGTCTCTCACCGTCATAAATACGGTCTGGAAAATGCCAGTATACCCGTGCCGCGCGGATTTGGGCAAGTCCCCCCTTCGGCCACAGCCAACTTTCCCCACTCCAGACCGTCTAAACCGGGTACGGCCATTAGGCGAAAACTTGGAGGATCGGGATATGGAGTGGATACGAACCTGCCTGCAAGACATGCGTTATGCGGCCCGCAATCTGCTGCGGTCGCGCGGCTTTGCGGCCGTCGCCGCGATTACGCTGACCATCGGCATCGGCGCGAATACGGCCATATTCAGCGTTATCGATACCATCCTGCTGCGGCCGCTGCCGTTTCGCGATCCTGGCCAACTGGTACGGCTGTACGAAACCGAAGCCGCGCCCGGCAACTATCCGTTCGCCGGCCCGGATTTCCTGGACTGGCGGGCGCAGAACAAAACCTTCCAGGACATGGCCCTGTTTGGCTGGGCGGGCGATATGAACCTGAGCGGCGAAGGGCGGCCGGACCACGTGCTGGCCGTCCCCACGCAGGCCAACTTCTTCAGTCTGCTGGGAGTGCAGCCGATCCTGGGGCGCACCTGGCTGCCCGGTGAAGATCGGTTGGGCAAAGACCAAGTGGCTGTCCTGAGTTATGGCTTGTGGCGGGAGCACTTCGCTGGAGACCCCGGCGTGGTGGGGCGCACCATCGCCTTGAACGCCAAAAAGTACACCATCGTGGGGATCATGCCGGCCAGCTTCCGCTATCCTTTCCAAACGCAAATGTGGATCCCGTTGGATATGGACTTCAAGAGCTGGATGGGCCAGCGCAGCAGCCACTGGGCCAACGCCATAGGACGGGTGAAACCCGGAGTTTCGATCGCCACGGCGCGCGCGGACCTGAAGCTTATCTCCGGGCGCCTGGAAAAGACCTATCCGGATTCCAACGACAAAGTGGGATCGGAGGCTGTGCCGCTGCACGCCGACTTGGTGGGCGATTCCCGCGGCGCTCTGCTGACGATGCTTTCAGCCGTGGGATTGGTACTGCTGATCGCCTGCGCGAACGTGGCGAATCTGCTGCTTTCGCGAGCTGTCGCGCGGCAAAAAGAAATGGCGGTGCGCAGCGCGCTGGGCGCGGCACGCCGGCGCCTTCTGCGGCAACTGCTGACCGAAAGCTTGCTGCTCTCCCTTTTCGGGGGCGCTCTGGGATTGCTGGTGGCGTGGATCTTGATCGCCTTGGTGGCGCACGCCCAGAACATGGCCCTGCCGCGTTTTGCGGTCATCCAGCTCAATGGCGAAGTACTGGCATTTACGTTCGCGCTATCCGTGCTGACCGGCGTGGTGTTCGGGCTGGCGCCGGCGCTGCGCACGTCGCGCCCGGATCTGCACGAGGAACTGAAGGGCGGCGCGGGCAGTTCGATCAGCCCCGGCAAGCACCGCCGTTTCACCAGCAACGTGCTGGTGGCCGGCGAGATGGCCCTGTCTTTGCTGCTGCTGGTTTCAGCCGGGCTGCTGTTGAAGGACTTTGCGCGTCTGCGAAATCTGGATATCGGGGTGCGGCCGGAAGGCGTGTTCACGGCGGCGGTGCGTCTGCCCGACACGCAGTATAAGACTGGGGCGCAGCAGTTCGCGTTTTCGCAGTCGCTGCTGGAGAAATGCGCTCACATCGCCGGCGTGGACGCAGCCGCCGCGAGTAACCGGCTGCCGCTCGAAGGCGGCAGCAATTACTATGTCAAGCTGCGGGGACAGACATCCCAGATGAGCAACTTGCTGGTCGAAGCCCATTCGGCCAGCCGGGAATACTTTCACGCAATGGGAGTGCGGTTCCTGGAAGGACGGAACTTTGAACCCGCCGATGTCCGGCGTGCGCAGGCGCTCGAAGCGCACTTCACAAAACTGCCCGAGGGCGGCCACCTACCCGACGAAGAGGCCAACGCCATGGTCTATCCGGTGGTGATCAACCAGGCGATGGCGCAGGCCTTCTGGCCGAATCGCAGTCCTCTCGGCCAGATGTTTTCCCAAGGCAGCGACCATGGTCCCTGGAGACAGGTGATCGGCGTGGTGAACGATGTCCGCCAGTGGGGTCTCGCGCACAAACCTGTTCCGGAAGCCTACCAGGCCTTCACCGGCGACTCGGCCCTGTTTCTGGTACTGCACACGTCCCGGCAGCCGTTGAGCCTGACGCCGGAAGTGCGCCGCGCGCTGGCCCAGACCGATGCCAGCCTGCCGTTGTTCTCCGTGCGCAGCATGGATCGGGTAATCGGCGAAAACGCCCAGGGCCAACAGTTCCTCAGCCTGCTGGTCGGATCGTTCGCGGGCCTGGCGGTGCTGCTGGCCGCCGTCGGGATCTACGGCGTGCTCTCCTACGCGGTCACCGAGCGCACGCGCGAGATCGGCATCCGGATCTCGCTGGGCGCCAGCCGCGGCCGCGTCCTGGGCCAGGTGATCCTGGAGGGCATGCGCCTGGCCGTGGTCGGCTTCGCGGTGGGAATTATAGGCGCGCTGGCCGTGGGGCGCGTGCTGGGGAGCCTGCTGCACGAAGTCAAACCCGGCGATCCGGCAATTTTTGCCGTGACCGCGGGCTTCCTGGCGTTGGTGGCGCTGCTGGCATGCTATCTGCCGGCCCGCCGCGCGGCGCGGTTGGATCCGATGACGGCGCTGCGCTACGAATAGCCTTGACTACTCCCCAAATAGAGCATATACTCTGAATATGGAGTCAACCGCCGCACGCCGTCAAAAAATCGATCCGGAGCAGATTTCCCCAATCGATCGCCGCGATCCCCAAGTCCGGCGCCGCATGTCCGGCCCAGCCATGCGCGCCTTCTTCAATATTGGCGCCGCGTGGCAACTGGCCGCCGAGGAACAGCGCGCTCTGCTCGGATGGCCTGCCGCATCCACCTTCTTCAAATATAAAGCCGGCCATGTCGCGACCCTTCCGTACGATATGCTGATGCGCGTCTCCCTCGTTTTGGGTATTTACAAGGATCTCCACATTCTTTATCCGGAGCCGGATTTGGCCAACAGATGGGCCCGGTTGCCTAACGGCAATCCTCTGTTCGGCGGCCAGCCCGCCTTGACCCTGATGATCGAAGGGGGGATCGACGGTCTCCACCATGTCCGGCGGCTGCTTGACGGGAGGCGCGGCGGGTGGGACTGACGCCGCCCACAAGCAGACTGAGTCTAACCGGTACCTGCCGCTTGATCCCCAGCCTTTACCCATCCCGGGGGATTTTGGACCAGGTGGCCACACCCGCGGACCTGCCTCTGATCCTCGAATTGGAAACCTGGAGCAACGACCGCATTTCCACGGAATTGGGCGCACTCCATCGCATTCCAATGGAGGAGTGGGTCGCCGGCCGCCCCATGGCGAGCGTGATTATGGCGGCATTTTGCCATCCGCGCCCCACCGGCGGCCGCTTCAACAGCGCGGAACGCGGGGCCTGGTACGCCGCCGATTCGCTCGAGGCCGCGCACGCCGAGGTGGTCTATCATCGCACGCTGGAGTTGGCTGAAATCGGCGTATTCGAAACGCGCGTGCAAATGCGACTCTACCTGGCCGATTTCCACGCCACGTTCCACGATGTACGGGCCAAGTCGCCGGAGAACGTCCCCTATCACGACCCCGTTAGTTACGCCGCTTCCCAGGCGCTGGCGTGCCAGCTTCTGGCGGATGGATCGAATGGCGTGATCTATCGCAGCGTGCGCCGCCAGGGAAGCCAATGCCTGGCGTGCTTTCGCCCAGCCTTGGTGGCGAACGTGCGGGCCGCCGCCCACTTCGAATATCGCTGGCCGGGCACGCGCACGCCGCAGATCCGTCTCTTGCACAATTAGCTTGTGGGGCAGGATGGCATCCTGCGCGCCGATTGGTAATCGGCGCAAAACTACTTCACACGCTCCAGCGCCTGTTCGAAGTCCGCCAGCACGTCGCGCCAATCCTCGATGCCCACCGAAACGCGCACCAGCCCATCGCCGATGCCCGCCTCGTCGAGTTCCTGCGCCGACATGCCGGAATGCGTGGTGGACTTGGGATGGCACACCAGCGTCTCCACCCCGCCGAGCGAAACGGCGTTGAACCCGATTTTCAGATTGCGCAGAAAATCGAAAGCCGCCGCACGTCCGCCGTGGAAATCCAGCGAGAAGATCCCGCCCGGATATGCGCACTGCTCTTCGTAAATACGCCGCTGCTCCGCATCTTCAAACAGCGTCGGGTAGAGCACCCGCCGGATCTTCGGATGCCCGTGCAGGGCTTCGGCCAGCCGCTGCGCATTCTTGCTCTGCCGGTTCATGCGTAACGCCACGGTGGGCAGGCGGCCATCCAGCATCCAGCATTCGTCGGGCTGCAGAATATTGCCGAACATGCTGCGCCGCGCCAGAATCTTCCGCATCAGCAACGGGTCGGCCGAGAGCGCCACGCCCGCCACCATGTCGCTCATGCCCGAGAGATACTTGGTTCCGGAATAGAGCACCAGGTCGGCGCCCAGCGTCAACGGGTGCTGGAAGGTGGGACCCAGAAACGTATTATCCACCATCACCACCGGCCGGTCCGGATGACTTCTGGCGGCATCCGACGCGCGCCGGATATCCGTCATCGCCATGGTGGGATTAGCGGGCGTTTCCAGGCACACGATGCTCACGTTGCGCGCCGACCGGATGGCGCGGCCGATGGCTTCCGTATCGCCCGCCGGCACCGGTATGCCCTGCACGCCGAAAGGTTCCAGGAAGCTGTGGATCAAGCCGGTGGTGCCGCCATAGAGGGGCGTTGTATACACGATCGTGGTACCCGGCCGGGCCACCGCGAGGAAGGCCGTCATGATGGCCGCCATCCCCGAATTGAACACCCCCGCTGCTTGCGCGCCGGGTTCCAGCGGAACGATCTTGTCTTCCAGGATTTCGGCGTTCGGATGCGAGAAGCGGGAATAGATCAGGTCCGCGCGCTGGCCCTCCTCCGCTGGGATGCGGCCGGCCAGCACCGAGAATGCGTGTTCGGCCTCCTCCGGGCTGGAGAATACGTAAGTGGAACTTCTAAAGACGGCCGGCCGCGCGGATCCGAACGAGAGGTGCGGATTGTAACCGGCCGTCAGCACCGCGGTGCGCGGACGCACCGGCGCGTGCGTGCCGTCAGGGTTTGGCATAATCGCTCCTATCCCGAGTGTAACGCCGCATACCGATACCAAATGGTTAACAAGCGCACGCCCATGCGCCGTCTTTTGCAGTAGAATGGGAGCGGATCTTTGTTATGGATACCGAAGCCGGCATACCCGTGCCGAACTTGTTCCAGCCGCACCCCAATCTGGGCGATGCCGTGAACCACAACTTCATTGCGTCCGAAGTAGAAGGCGGCGTCTTCCTCGATCGGCTGCCGGAGGGCGCGGTGCTGCGCGTCGAGACGCAGAACCGCGAGTACACCCTGGTGAATCGCGGCAACGGGCAGGCGCTCATCTCCGGGCATCCGACTTTTTGCCCCGAGCCGGTGCTGGTGCATATCGAAGGATCCAACTGGGGCGGCTCGATGCTGAAAGCGTCTTTCATCGGACGCGGCATGCACCTGGAGTTTCGCCATCCGGAGCACCGCACCATTATGACGTCCTGCATCGTGGATGTGCGGGCGGCTTAGCGCAACGCCGCTTGCGGCCGGGGGAGCCATCGATGAGATCTGGGCGGCGTCACGGCTTGCCATGCGCCCCTTTCTGTGTCATAATATAGCTAGATTAGCTAGATATGAGGATCTCCATGGAATGGCAACTTGCGGACGCCAAGAATCGCTTCAGTGAAGTCGTCAACCGGGCCCTTGCCAAAGGCCCCCAAGTTGTACGCAGGCGCGGCGATGTGGTGGTGATCGTGGCTCAGCGGGAATACGAGAAGCTGACCGGCAAGCGCCTGGGGTTCAAAGAATTTCTCACCGCCAAGGGGCCTAGCCTGGAGGGAGTGGACCTTGCGCGCGACCGTTCGCCCATGCGGGACGCGAAACTGTGAGAGCGTTGTGAAGGTCTTGCTGGATACCTGCGCCTTGTCCAAACTACGCCTTCCTAAACCGGACGCGGGCGTGGCGCGCGCCATCCAGGACCTCGACAGCGATGATCTGTTCGTCAGCGCAATCTCGATCGGCGAGATTGTGAAAGGGGTGGCGTTGCTGCATGACGGCCAGAAGAAGCGCCTCCTGCAGGCCTGGCTGCGGACGCTGGAACGGCACTATGGCGACCGGCTTCTTCCCATCGATCCGGAAACCTGCCGCATGTGGGGCGAACTGACGGCCGCCGCGCAAAAAGCGGGCCGCACGATAGCCGCCAGCGACGGCCTGATCGCGGCTACCGCCCGCCGCCACGGCCTGTATATCATGACCCGGAACACCGCGGATTTCGAGCCTTCCGGAGTGCCGCTGCTCAATCCCTGGGAACGCGCATCGCGGTAACGAACGGATTGCCTTTGACCACAAACCGCAACGGCCAGTCGGCGCACTGGCGGATGCCGATGCGCGGCGTCACCTCGATTTCGAACGGATCGTCCTGCCGCGGCGTGCGCACGGTGAGCGAACCGCGCGTCACATCCACGCCATTCTGCGCGCGCGTGATACCCATCGCCAGTGTCAGTCGTCCCGGTCCGGACGCCAGATCGCGCAGCGTGTGCGCGGCCGGACGGCGGCGCTGCATAATATCAATCCCGGCCACCGGCTCCAGGGCGCGAATCAGCACGGCTCCGGGCTGGCCATCCGGCTCCGTCACCAGATTCAGGCACTCGTACATGCCATAGATGAAGTACACGTACGCGTGGCCCGGCGGTCCGAAGATCACGCGCGTGCGATTCGTGATGCCGCGCGCGGAATGCGCCGCCAGATCCTCGCCACCGCCCAGGTAGGCTTCGGTTTCCACGATCTTGCCGGACGTTTCGCCGTGCACCAGAATCTTGCCGAGCAGGGCGCGCGCAACTTCGATGGTGGGGCGCGCATAGAAGCCGCGGGGCAGAATCATGCTACTCGCCACCTATTTCACCACCAGGCTGCCGCCGGTGCCGCTCTGGGGAGGCACGCCCCCGGCCATCTGCGCCGCGGCGATCAGCCGGCGCGCGTGAGTCCGCAATCCCGGCAAGCGCCAGCCGAAGACCGCGGCCGCCGCCATGCAGATGACGCCGCCGCCGGCGATTGTGGCGGGCGCGCCCCAGCGCGCGGCCGTCACGCCGCTCAATACCGCGCCCAGCGGCGCCATCCCCATGAACATCATCGAATAGACCGACATCACGCGCCCGCGCAGGTGATCCGGCGACATGCTTTGTATCAGCGTGTTCGAAGATCCCATCTCCACCATCATGGCGAAGCCCACCGGCAGCAGCAGCGCGCACGAAACCCAGAACGAACGCGAAACCGCGAACGCCATGAGCGCGGCGCCGAACGCGCCCGCCGAAATCGCCACCCAGCGTCCCAGCCCCGAGACCGTTTCCCGCGACGCCAGCAGCAACGCCCCGGCCAGCGCGCCCACGCCCGAAGCGCCCATCAGGATGCCCAGCCCCCGGGCGCCGCCGTGCAGGATCTGGTCGGCGAAGATCGGCATCAGCACGGCAAACGGCATGCCCGTGGCGCTCAGGATTCCCAACAGGATCAGCAAGTGGTGAATCGGCGGGTTGCCCATGACGAACCGGAATCCTTCGATCACGTCGGCCAATGGCGATGCCGCGTGCTTGGCTGGTTTGTGCGCTTTCACCGTCATCATCAGCAGCCCCGCGATCACCGCGATATAGCTCACGCCGTTGGCGAAAAAGCACCAGCCTTCGCCGATGCCGGCCACCAGGATGCCCGCGACCGCCGGGCCGATCACGCGCGATGCGTTGAACATCGAGGAATTCAGCGCGATAGCGTTGATCAGATCCTCGCGTCCCACCATCTCCACGAAGAACGCCTGCCGCGCGGGAATATCGAAAGCGTTCACCACTCCCAGCAGTGCCGACAGAACCACGATGTGCCAGACCTGCACGGCGCCCGTGAGAGTCAGTGCCGCCAGTACGAGCGCCAGCAGCATGGAGGCAGTCTGTGTGCCGATCACGATGCGGCGGCGGGAGAAACGGTCGGCCACGATACCGCCCACCGGCGCCATCAGGAACACCGGAATCTGGCTCGAAAAACTTACCAGCCCGAGTAGCACGGACGACCCCGTCATCTTGTAAACCAGCCACGCCTGGGCCACGTTCTGCATCCAGGTGCCGATCAGCGAGATCAACTGGCCGCCGAAAAACAGTTGGAAATTGCGATAACGCAGCGCGCGCAGTGTGGCTGGAAGCTTCAAATCGTGGGACCCTTCCGATATGCCATTGGAATTACTATGGTAAGGGACAGCTTAGCTTCCGCCAATGCCCCTGGTTCCGCCATACATCGAATCGCTGCGGCCGTACGAACCGGGCCGCTCCATCGATGAAGTGCGCCGTGAATATGGGTTGACCGATATCTCCAAGCTGGCATCCAACGAGAACCCTCTGGGGCCGTCGCCGCTGGCATTGGAAGCCATCCGGCGGCACTTAAGCGGCTTGAACCTCTATCCCAACGGCGGCCTGGATCTGCGCCGCACGCTGGCGGAAACCTTCGACCTGAAGCTGGAGAACGTGATTGCGGGCAGCGGGTCGGAGGGCATCATGTCGGGTATCATCAGGACCTTCCTTTGTGACGATGACGAGGTCCTGACCACGGATGCGGCTTTTATCGGCTTCCAGGTACTGGCGCGTTCCCGCGGGGTCAAGTACCGCACCGTGCCCTATCGCGATTGGCACTACGATCTGGCCGCACTGGCCGGGCAGATCACCAAGAATACCAAAATCATCTATCTGGCGAATCCGAATAATCCGACCGGAACCATCTTCACCAGGCACGAATTCGACAGCTTCTACCAGCACGTGCCGGAGCGCGTGCTGATCATTCTGGACGAAGCCTATTTCGAGTACGCCAAAGACAATCCGCGCTATCCGGATTCGATGCACTACCGCTATGACAACGTGATCACGCTGCGAACATTCTCGAAGGTCTACGGTTTGGCGGGCATTCGCATCGGGTACGGATTCGCGCATGAGGATCTGATCGCCAATCTGCTGAAGGTGAAGCTGCCCTTCGAACCCAGCACGCTGGCGCAAGCCGCGGGTATCGGCGCGCTGGCGGACAAGGAATTTCTGCATCGCTCGCTGGAGCTGAACGCGCGCGGGCTGCGGCTGCTGACGGATTCGTTCCGCGGCATGGGGATAGCAGTGGTTCCTTCCGACGCCAACTTCGTGATGCTGCCGCTTTCGAGCGCGGAAGAAGCGCGCGCGTTGACGGAGGCGCTGCTGCGAGAGGGCGTGATCGTGCGGCCGCTGGGAGCTTTCGGGCTGCCGCAATGTATCCGCGTATCTACGGGCACCGGCGAGGACAATGCGCGGTGCGTGGAGGCGGTAAGGGAGCAATTATGCAAACATTAACGGAATCGCCAGCCGAAACCCAGAAGGATTTTCTGCCTCTGAACGGCACCGACTATGTGGAGTTCTATGTGGGCAACGCGAAGCAGGCGGCCTATTTCTACAGGTCGGCGTTCGGGATGCGGCTGACCGCATATCGCGGGCCGGAGACGGGCACGCGCGATTGCGCCTCCTGGCTGGTGGAGCAGGACAAGATCCGGCTGGTGCTCACCACCGCGCTTGCGCCCGAGCATCCGGTTGCCGAACATGTGCGGTTGCACGGCGATGGCGTGCGGGATATCGCGTTGTGGGTGGATGACGCCGAATCGGCTTATCGCGAGACCACCCGGCGCGGCGCCGCGGGCGTGCGCGAGCCGGAAACCCTGCGCGACGAGCAAGGCGAAGTGCGCATCTCCGCCATCGCCGCCTACGGCGATACCATTCACTCATTCGTGGAGCGGCGCAACTATCGCGGCGCCTTCCTGCCCGGCTTCGTGCCGATCGAACATGCGGATGCCGTGGCCCGGCCGGTGGGCCTGAAGTACATCGACCATATGGTGGGCAATGTTGGTTGGGGCGCCATGAATACCTGGGTGGATTTCTATCGCGACGTGATGGGTTTCCGCCTCTATCAGCATTTCGACGACAAAGATATCAGCACGGAGTACTCGGCGCTGATGTCCAAGGTGATGTCGAACGGCAACGGGCGCGTCAAGTTTCCGATCAATGAACCGGCTGAGGGCAAGCATAAGTCGCAGATCGAGGAGTACCTGGATTTTTATCATGGGCCGGGCGTGCAGCACATCGCCATGGCCACGGATAACATCATCGACACAGTGACCAGGCTGCGCGATCAGGGCGTCGAGTTTCTGCGCGTCCCCTCCACTTACTACGAAGATCTGACCGCGCGCACGGGAGCGATCGACGAACCCATCGAGTGCCTGCGGGAGCTGGGCATTTTGGTGGATCGCGACGACGAAGGCTACATGCTGCAGATCTTCACCAAGCCCGTAGAGGACCGGCCCACGTTGTTCTACGAAGTGATCCAGCGCAAAGGCAGCCGCAGCTTCGGCAAAGGGAATTTCAAAGCGCTGTTCGAGGCGTTGGAGCGGGAACAGGCGCGCCGCGGGAATCTGTAGGATTGGTGTGGATCACGCGTCTGCTCCGAACTGCTTGGCGACGTTCAGTGCGGTAAGCACGATATCGGCCCACGGCGGAAATGGTCCCCAGATGTCCCTCAATTCGTGAATCGCAGCCTCGAATTCGGGAACCACAGAAATGACCTGCCTCGGATTAGGTGTCCGGACGGTATCCGGCCGCGTCGCCAGCCAAGCCATGACGGTGGTCACAATTCCCGGCACCGATCCGTCATGCGTCCCCGGATCGAAACCCGAGATGTCCGATATGAAAGCCTGATATTGATGGCCAAGCGGTACAAGTACAAGCCAGTCGTGCCTGCCCTCGGCGCGGCGCGAGAGGTGCCGGTAAGCCATGGCGATACCAAGCTCCAACGGCATATTGAATCGAGCCAGGTGCGCATCGCTTTCCCCTTTGCACCGTGAAAGATCGTGAATCGAGTATTTGGATTCGACGACGGCCCGCAGAATTCGAGCCATGCGCGGCTCCGCCACGGTCCCAGTCTCTAAAGCGCTGCGCGGCATGAATCCACAACAGACCGCGGCAAACACAACTGCGTCGAACAGGGCGCGGAAATCTTCGTCGTACGGACAATTGATGAAAACGGAGGTTGACCTGTCGAATGCGAGCGGACCCTTGCCGAAGTGTTGGCGAGTCTGCCGTGAGAGTGCCAAGTGCCTTATTGCGCCTTAAGGGGCGCGTCCTGCTGGGACTTCATTCGTTGTGCGGCGACCTCTAACTCACGAATGCGGTTTCGCCAATCGCGGCCCATCCGGTCACCCTGCCGCGGGGGTCCCCCGCGGCGCGCGGACGTCTTGATAATTTCCGCAAGCCTCCTGGCCGCTTCCGACTCGTGGCGGCCGGGCTCGATCCGGAACGAGGCCCAGTTTCTAAGGAACGCCGGCGCTTCCGCCTGACCGACGAGGACGGGGATGATCCGCTTATCGGGGTCGGCCCAGGTGCGCTCCAGGGCGCCCTGCCATTCGCGATCCTGCCAATCCCGCATGATTTTGCGGGAGCCCACCACGATCACGTAGAACTTGGCTTGGTCGAGCGCTTGTTGAAGCTGGTCGTACCACCGCTCGCCGGGACGGATGTTCTCGAAATCGCTCCAAGTGGCCACGCCCTCTTCTTGCAGCGAACCGGCCAGCCGCCCTGCCAACTTCTTGGCGTCGGCGGAATACGAAATGAAGACGTCGGGCATGTGGTCCTCTTTCATATGGTACGCGATCCGGTGCGCCGCTGTGGGGCTGCACACTGGCCATTTCCTTGGACCTGCTCGTTACGCAACGCGATGCTACGCTTCCCCCTCACCCACACCCCCCGCCGCCAAAGCCTCCGGCCCAATCACCCGCGCCCCCGCCCATCCCACATCCCCGAACCGCTGCGGCGACGCCGTCAGCACAATCGGGAAGCTGATCTCATCGGCGGGCGCTTCCGGCGCCTTCCCCGGCTTGCCTGCCACCACCGCCAGATACTTCAAAATGGTATAAACGTCGCCTTCCTCCGGCAACCGGAAGTCGAATTCCTGCGTACGGAAATGAATCCCTACCGCTTTGCCCGCCAGCCGCCAGGCGAGGAACGCGCAGCAATCCACCGCATATTCGAACCATTCCTCGAAACCGTCCGGCGTCTCCAGATCCAGAAACAACTCGACGGTCTGCTCCTGGTCGCGCGCGAACTCGCGCACCTGCAAGTCGCCCGTGTGCGCCGTGGCTTTCCAGTCGACGTGCCGCGCGCTTTCGAAGGCTTCGTAGGGCCGTATGCGGTAGAAATCCCGGCCCAAGCCGCGATAATGCGTTTCAATCTCGCCCGCCAAGTCGGCCAGCAGCTCTTCGAATCCGGCCTGCGCGTCGATGCACGGATAAACGACCACTTCGCGGCGCAGCACCACGCGCGCGGTCTTTTCCAGGAATCCGAACGGGAAGCGGGTATGGAAGGCGAAGTGGTTTTGCCGGTATTCGCCGCGCCGCGCAAACCGGACTTGCACGGTCTCCTCCAACGTAGCCCCGCCCGGGATCACCGGGAAGTACACTGGCGATTGCAGCACCGGCGGTGCATCCTGCTCCACCCCCGCCACGTGGATGGAAAACGACGGCATCCAGAATTTCACGTTGCGCACGTAGAGCTTCGCCGGAATCGTGCGGCCCGCCGAGACATGCTCGGGAACCAGGAAATCCAGTTCCAGACCGGCCAGGCACAGGCGGCTCACCAGCCCCGAAACCATCAGCGTGGAAAGCATGGTGGCCAGGATCAGGAACAGCAGGTTGTTGGCCGACGCCACCGCCGCGAAACCCACCAGCACCACCGCCGCCGTGAACAGCACGCCGCCGCGCGTGACTTTATATCGCACCCGCCGCAGCATCAAATGCCGGATCCGGAACCAACGCGCGCCCAACGCCCGAGGCCTCCAAAGCCTCACCTCTGTTGTGTCACAATCGAGACTCCCGTGTCGAGCGCCGCCTGTGGGGCAGGATGGTATCCTGCGCGCCGATTGTTAATCGGCGCAAAACTGGGCCAGTTAACAATCGGCCCGCAGGTTGACAACTGAAAACTGAAGGCTCCGCCCCGGCGATTTACGCTAGACTTGATAAAGATCGCTATGGCTCAGAGCGCCACCATCACCTGGGCGGAAAGCGCCGCCGAACGCACGGCGTCCCTCCCCTGGTACATCTCGACTTGCGTAGTCGCGATTACCTCCGCCTCCGTCGGAGGCATCTGGGACATCTCCTGGCACAAGAGCATCGGGCGCGATACCTTCTGGACCGCCCCGCACATGTTGATCTATCTGTGCGGCATCCTGGCCGGCATTTCATGCGGCTACCTGATCCTCTCCTGTTCGTTCGGCCACGCGGCGGCGACGCAGCCGGGATCGGTCCGCATGTGGGGCTTCCGCGGGCCGCTCGGCGCATTCGTCTGCGCCTGGGGAGGCGTGGCCATGATTACCTCGGCGCCCTTCGACAACTGGTGGCACGCCGCTTACGGTCTCGACGTGAAGGTCCTCAGCCCGCCGCACCTGGTGCTGATTTTCGGCATCCTGGTCATCCGCATCGGAACGCTGCTGCTGATCATGGGCCAACTCAGCCGCGCGGAAGGCGCATTGCGCGCCAAGCTGCACGCGCTCATGCTGTACACTTACACCTTCCTGCTGGTCACCTCGTTCGGCATCTTTCAGGAATTCCTGACGCGCAATTATATGCACGGCGCGCGGTTTTATCTTCTGATGACGCTGGGATCCTGCTTCTTTCTTGCCGCGCTGTACCGCATGACGGATTTCCGCTGGGCGGGAACCGTGGTCGCCGGCATCTACACCGTAATGAACCTGTTATACGTTTGGATTCTGCCGCTGTTCCCGGCCGAGCCCAAGCTGGGTCCCGTCTTTCAGCACGTGACGCATTTCGTGCCGCCCGATTTTCCGATTCTATTCATCGTGCCCGCCTTCGTCCTCGACCTGACCCGGCCCTACTGGCGGCGCTGGAGCTATTGGGCGCGCGCCGCGGCCATCGCCCCGATTTTTGTGGCCGCGCTGGCGGCCGTGCAGTGGCCCTTCGCCGATTTTCTGATGTCGCCGGCGGCCCGCAATTGGGTCTTCGGATCCGGATACTTTCCCTTCTTCGTTCCCAGCGACATAGACTGGGTGCGCAACGTCTTCACCCAAGATCCTAACGCCGCCGAGTTCTGGCGGCCCATTGCACTGGCAGTGGCGCTAGGCGCGCTGATGGCTCGTGCGGGCTTTGCCTGGGGTGCCTGGATGCGCAAAGTGCGGCGGTGAAATCCGCTCTCCTCGCGGCCCTCTGCCTCGCCACGCGTCTGTACGCCGGAAACAGCCTGGTCGACGCCGGCTACGAGCACTTCTACAACCTGGAATTCGATCAAGCGCTGGCCGATTTCGACCAGGCCATCGCCAAGGATCCGAACAACCCGGACCTGCACAATCACGCCGCAGAGGCCGTCGTGTTCGGCGAGATGTATCGCGATGGCGCGCTCGAAAGCGAGCTGGTCACGGGCAATAATTCCCTGCTGCGCCGGGCCAAGCTCAATCCATCGCCCGAGACCCAGAAGCTTTTTCTGGACGAGATCCAAAAGGCCTTGGATCTGGAGCAGGCCCGCCTCCGCCGGAATCCCAACGACGCCGGCGCGCTGTACGACATGGGCATCACCTACGGCTTGCGCGCGAACTACTTTTTCCTGGTCCGCAAGGCCTGGGTGGACGCCCTGCATGACTCCACCACCGCGCGCAAGCTGCATAACCGTGTAAGCGAGCTGCAGCCGTCGAATGTGGACGCGCGCCTGGTGCAGGGCCTGCACGACTACGTGATCGGGAGCCTGCCGGCTTTCTACAAGATGTTCGGATTCCTGATCGGCTTCCACGGCGACAAGGAGCGCGGCATCCGCACCGTGGAGCAGGTGGCCGCGCATGGCTCGCTGGATCGGATCGAAGCGGAGATCTTTCTGGCCGCCATCTATCGCCGCGAACGCCAGCCGGCCAAGGCGCTGCCGTTGGTGGAGAGTCTGATCGGCCGGTTTCCGCGCGACTACCTGTTTCGTTTCGAGCAGGCGGGCATGTACTCCGCGCTGGGCGATGGCAAGAAGGCCGTCGCCTGCGTCCAACAAGTGGCGCAGTTGAAAACGCAGGGAGCGCCGGGCTATGCGCGCGTGCCTTGGGAGTCGATTTATTACCAGTTGGGGACCATCCAGTTCTGGTACAACGACCTGGACGCCGCGCTGGCCAACATGAAAAAGGTGACCGCGCATGCCGACGAGGTAGACTTGAACACCGGAGTGTTGGCCTGGATGCGTGTGGGCCAGATCTACGATCTCACGCAACGCCACGCCCTGGCCATCGAGGCATATAAGAGGGCTATGGCGTACGCACCTGAGGCCGAGGCGGCCCGCGAATCGCGCCGCTATATCACCTCTCCCTACCACCGCCCGTAGCGCACGCACTCCTGCGTGCCGTGGCGGAAAGCTGGCCCCAAGTTATCGATTCCATTGTGGGGCAGGATGGCATCCTGCGGCCGATTGGCAATCGGCCATGCCGCAGCTCTCTGGCGTTAGAGAGGTTCCCGCCAGGGACCGCCGGTGCTCGTCTCGCCACGCGCCACCTACTGCTCGATGGTAAGCTTGACGGGCTGCTCGAGCAGCTTGGGATCTTTGCCCGTGGTCAGCAGCATCAAGGAGAAGCGCCCGGCGGCGGCCTTGGCGGGGATTTTGAACTTGATGCTGGTGGCGGTCTGCTCGGTCAAGTCCAGCGGGGTGTCGTTCTTCCCATCCGTCAGGTACACCTTGGCGACGTGCGCCTTTTCCAGGTTCGCTCCGGCTACCGTGATCTCGTCCCCGGCCTTCCCCGTGCCCGGATCGACGCTATCCATCCGCGGCATGGCCTGCTGCGCGAACGCCGCAAGGCCGGCGGCCAGAAACAGCGGCGCTACAAAAGACAGTTTCATCTGAAATCTCCGTCTCCAGTCTCAAATGTATGCCCATTACCGGTCGAATTCAAGGGGGGCGGAACGCAGGCACCGTCGCATGGCGTTTTCCCAGAGAGGTCGAACATGCTAGCTTGCTCCTCATGGACCATAGCATAGTTCTAGTGTTGGCAGACCCCACGGACCCGCTGCTGGCGATGCTGGAGGCGCTGCCGGGCGAGGTTCGCATCGCGGCGGGGAACCGCGTGGAGGCCTTCGCGGATGCCGCGCCCGAAGCCGACGTGATCCTGAATTGGACAGGCAGCCGCGAGTTGTTGCGGCAGGTGTGGCGCATGGCGCCGCGGGTGCGCTGGATCCATTCGCGCTCGGCTGGCCTCGATGAGCTGCTGTTTCCGGAACTGGCCGAAAGCGCGGTGCCGCTGACCAATGCGCGCGGGGTCTTCAGCGAGATTCTCGGGGAATTCGTCATCGCGGCGGTGCTGTTCTTCGCCAAGGGACTGCGCCGCATGGTGCGCAGCCAAGAAGCCGGCCTCTGGGACCAGTTCGACACCGTTGAAGTGGCGGGCCGGACCATGGGCGTGATCGGGTTGGGCGACATCGGAAAAGCGGCGGCGCGGCGGGCCGAGGCGCTGGGGCTGCGGGTGATCGGCCTGGGGCGCGCCGACGGGCTGGAGCGCAAGCGCGACCTGCTGGCGCGCTCGGATTACGTGGTGCTTAGCGCGCCGCTAACGCCGGAGACGCGCGGGTTCATCGGCGAGGCGGAGCTGCGCGGCATGAAGCCGGAAGCGGTGCTGATCAACGTGGGCCGTGGCCCGCTGGTGGATGAGGCGGCGCTCATCGCGGCGCTGCGCGAGAAACGGATCGGCGGCGCGGCGCTGGATGTCTTCAATCAGGAGCCGCTGCCCGCGGGCCATCCGTTCTTTGCGCTGGATAACCTGCTGCTGTCGCCGCATTCAGCCGATCACACACCGGACTGGCAGCCGCGCGCCATGCAGTTGTTCCTGGACAATTTCGAGCGCTACCGCAAAGGTGAGCCGCTGCGCAACGTGGTGGATAAGCGGCGCGGATATTAGCGATCGGTGTGGGGCAGGTTGTCGTCACTCCCTCACACAACGAACGGAAAATGCGCTCTGCTTCCCGCCGTCGCTATGACGATTGAGAGCTAGCCCGCCTTTACCGAAGTTGTAGAACCAGGCACTGGCCGGATCGTTTTCCGATGCCGTCCAGTAGAAACCATGGTGGTCCAACCGTGCATACTGCCCGTCATCGGAGCGGCCGCCGCCGAGCAAGGCATCGAATCCCGAGTTCCCTCCGACCAAAAGCGCCTGGTACGCCGCTTTACCGCTGTCATCCGAATCCTCACGGACCCCACCGTAGTGCTTCGCCATCTGCCGCCATTCGTCGTTCGTCGGCAATCGCCATCCGTCTCCCAACGATTGACATCCTCGCCGCGCCGACTCCCACGTGTACAAACGGCCATACTGCAGGCAATTAACTTCCGCATTTTCGTAGCAGTAGGACGGGACAGTCTTGACGTTCAGATTCCGTGTCGTCCATTGTTTGCCGTCCGCCATCCGCCTGGCTGAAAGGCGTTCCAAGGAGGTGCTCGGAGACCCGAACGCGATACCCAGCGCGATGGATACGACACAAACTCGAATCGGCCTGGTCTTGTGCCTAACGCTAGTCATGCACGACCATTCTACCCGCGGCGCAATGTTGGAGGTCTCTTTGCGGTCTTTGCGGGTCCTTGGCGTCTTTGCGAGAAACTCGCCGGTTGCTTGACCGGTCTTCGATGACGCGCCGGGGCTTCCCCGTATCCCCTTGAAACCAGGCCGGAACTGGCAATTCACCCGCCCGGACATCCGAGACGCTGTGCTAGCGTGGTCTTAGGCGTATCGCTGTTTCACTCCATCACTTGAAATTGGTTTCGTTCGTCATAAAATGTTGAGCCGCGCAGTGGGCCACGCACCCGTCCGTCTTTCGCCCTCTACCGGCGCGCGGGGATTGGTTTCGCCGTTTTTGCAACTCTAAGCAACCAAGAGACTTATTGGCTTAGTTCGTCCAAAAAATGAATTTACGGCTACTGGGAACCCGGTCTGCCCGCATCAGCATTGTGCGCGCTATAAGCGGAGGATAAAGCATTGGCAAAATACGTTCGATACCAAAAGGGTTCCGCCGTCGCCTACGGCATTCTCGACGGCGCGGCCGTCCGTGAGATTCGCGGAGATCTGTTCGGCGCGCGCGAGGAGACTGGCGTCACGCATCCGCTCGGCGGCGTGGAGCTCCTTTACCCGTGCGAGCCGTCGAAGATTCTGGCGGTGGGCCGCAATTATAAAAGCCACCTGGGAGACCGCCAGCAACCGGAGCGTCCGGAGATGTTCTACAAGCCGGTGAGCGCGCTGCAGCATCCAGGCGGCCCGGTCGTGATCCCGCAGGATGCCGCCAATGTGCACTTCGAAGGCGAAATGGTAATCGTGATTGGCCCGCGCGGAACCATCTTCGGAGTCACCTGCGGCAACGACGTGAGCGAGCGCGACTGGCAGAACGGGCCGCGCAAGGACCTGCAATGGTGGCGCGCGAAGGGCGCCGACACGTTCGCGCCGCTGGGTCCCGCGATCGTCACCGGTCTCGACTATGGCGACCTGATGCTCGAAACGCGGATGAATGGCGAGGTCGTGCAAAAGCAATCCACGGCGGATTTGACTTTCGATTGCGAGGCGATCGTGAGTTGGGTCAGCCGCTGGGTGACGCTGGTTCCTGGTGACGTCATTTATACCGGGACGCCTGGCAGCACGCGGGCCATGCGGCCCGGCGACGTAGTGGAAGTGGAGATCGAGGGTATTGGCGTATTGCGCAACCCGGTGGCGCAGCGCCCCACCCCTCTGTAGGACAATGAAACTTCCGCATGCAAAAACGGAGCCTGTTCCTGACATTTGAAGGCATGGACGGTTCGGGGAAGACCACCCAGATGCGCCTGCTGGCCGAGCGCCTGCGCGCGGGCGGCCGCGATGTGCTGGAGACCGCCGAACCAGGCGGCACGCGCATCGGCATCGAGATCCGGCGTATTCTGCTGGATGCGGCCAATCAGGAGCTGGGACCCACCGCCGAGATGCTGCTGTACTTCGCCTGCCGCGCGCAGAATGTGGACGAGTGGATCGTGCCGGCTCTGGCCGCGGGCAAGATCGTGCTTTCGGACCGGTTCACCGATTCCACGTTGGTCTATCAAGGCTGCGGGCGCGGCTTGGGTGCGGAGGCGGTGATGACGCTCGACCGCATCGCCTGCCGCGGCCTGGTTCCGGACTTGACGCTGCTCATCGATATCGACGCGGAGACCAGCCTGGCGCGGGCGCACGCGCGCAACGCCTCCGACCCGCACAGTGAGACCCGCATGGACGAGCAATCGCTCGCGTTCCATCGCCAGGTTTACGAGGCGTATCACGCGCTGGCGGCGCGCGAGCCGCGGCGCTTCCGCGTCGTCGACGGACGCGCCGGCGTCGAAACCATAGCGGCCGAAATCTGGAAGGCCGTCGAGCCGTATGTTTGAGCGCTTTTGGGGCAACCCGCAGGTCACCGCGGCGCTGGAGCAAATGATCGCGCGCGGCCGTTTGGCGCAAACACTGTTGTTCGCCGGACCGGAGGGGGTGGGCAAGGCTACCCTGGCGCGCAGGCTAGCCGCGCGGCTGTTGGGCCACGCGGAACAGATCGAGCGCGACGACCTGAGCCTGCCGGAGAATATTGAAATCGTGGCGGCGCGCGAGCGCTGGCCGGCCGACAAGCGCAACCAGGATCCGCTGCTGTTCGCCTCCTATCCGGATTTCGCGACCTTTCCGCCGGAGGGTCCGCTGCGGCAGATCTCCATCGATCAGACGCGGCTGCTGCGCGAGTGGGCCAAGCTGGCGCCGAATCAAGGCAGCCGGCGCGTGTTTCTGATCGACCACGTGGACCGCGCCGGCGAACATGCCGCCAACGCGCTGCTCAAGACGCTGGAGGAGCCCGCGCCGCAACTGATCCTGATTATGACGGCGGAGAATGCTTACGATCTGCTGCCCACCATCCGTTCGCGGGCGGTGCCGTTCCAGTTTACGCCGCTCACGACGGAGGAGACGCGCGAGTTCGTGCGCGCGCGCGGGGTGGATCATGCCGAGCGGCGCGCGGCGCTGAGCGGTGGTAGTCCTGGCGTGGCGGTCTCGCTGGACCTGGAGGCGTACGACAAACGCCGCGCGGCCATGTTCACGCTGCTGCGGGTGGCGGCGGGTCTGATGCCGTTCGACGCGTGGGTGCCGTATTCGGAAACGATCGGACGCAGCAAGAACGAGAAGCTGGAATTGCACTTAAAGGTGCTCTACGATCTGCTGCGCGACGTGCTGGTCCTGCGGGAATCGGGCGGCGCGGTGCGCAACGAGGATCTGCGTGCGGAACTGGAAGCCGTGGCGCGCAAAGTATCGTTCGCGTGGATCCGGGGCGCGGTGAAAAAGGTGGACGACCTGGCCAGCCTGATCCGCCGCAACATTCAAAAGTCGATAGCCCTGGATGCGTTGATCGTGGACCTCAGAGAAGCGCGCGCGGCTCGGTAACCGTTACTGAGCCTCGACCGTGAGGGAGCGGAGGGTTTCGAAAAACTCCGGGAACGAAACCGACGCCGCTTCCGCGCCGTGAATCGTCGATTCGCCGTCCGCGCACAGAGCCGCGATAGCGAACGCCATGGCGATGCGGTGATCGCCGAACGAATCCAGTTCGGCGGCGTGGAAACGCTGGCGGCCGGGAATTGCCAGGCCGTCCGGCAATTCCTCCGCCTGGACCCCCATGCGGCGCAGGTTTTCGGCGATGGTGGCGATGCGGTCGGTCTCTTTGATGCGCAACTCGGCGGCATCCCGGATGGTGATACCCTCTTCGCTGGCCGCGCCGAGCACCGCGAGTACCGGGATCTCGTCGATCAGCGCGGCGGCGGTGTCCTTGTCGATCGTCCCGCCGCGCACGCGCGAGCTGGTCACCAGCAGCTCGCCGGCTAATTCCCCATTGCGGCTCTCCACTTCGGTAATGCGAATCGCCGCGCCCATGCCTGCCAGAAAATCGAGCAACGTGGAGCGCGTGGGATTCAGGCCTACTCCGCGGATGGCGAGGCGCGAGCCGGGCAACAGCAGCGCCGCCACGATAAAGAACGCCGCCGAGGAAAGGTCCGAAGGGACCGTCAGGTCGCGTCCGGTGAGGGTGGGGCGTCCGGCGATCGCTATGGTTTTGCCTGCCACGCGCACGTCCGCGCCGAACTCCCGCAGGGCGATTTCCGTGTGGTCGCGCGAGCGCATCGGTTCGCGCACCGTGGTCTCGCCTTCCGCGTAGAGTCCGGCGAACAGCACGCAGGTCTTCACCTGGGCGCTAGGCACGGGAAGCGTGTAATCGATGGGCCGCAGGCGCGCGCCGCGGATTTCGAGCGGCGGAAAGCGCCCCTCGCGTGCGGAGATGGATGCGCCCATCCGGGAAAGCGGCTCGATGATCCGGCCCATCGGCCGGCGGGAGAGGGAGTCGTCGCCGCCGATGCGGGTGGTGAACGGCTGCGCCGCCAGAATACCGGAGAGCATGCGGATGGTGGAACCGGAATTGCCAGCGTCCAGGTCCGCGGCGGGCGCGCGCAGACTATCCGGGCCGCGGCCGCGGATCAGCACTTCGGTTCCATTCTCTTCCACCGGCACGCCGAGCGCGCGCATGGCATTCAGGGTGGAATGGCAATCGGCGCCGGTGGAATAGTTTCGAATCCGGCTGTCGCCTTCGGCCAGGGAGGCGATCATGGCATAGCGGTGCGAGATGGACTTGTCGCCGGGCAGGGTGACGGATCCGGACAGAGAGCGCGCCGGGGAGATTCTGTGAGACATCGGGAATCCCCATTCTAGCTGGTGGGGCAGGCGCTTTCGCCTGCCAATGGGTGCACTCGTGCCGGCACCGCTTGCGCTACGCGCCGAGGGCCATCATCTGCGGCGCCCTTGGTACCAGCCGGGGCGCCCGAAAGGGCTGAAACCGGTACCCCACGCTGAAGATGGTTTCGATATACGTGCCGCTGTGCTCCCCCAGCTTCTTGCGCAGCCGGCGGATGTGTACGTCCAGCGTCCGCGTGCGGATCTGGTTGCTGTAGCCCCACACGCGCAGCAGCAACATGTCGCGGGTGACCACCTCGCCGGCATTCTGGATCAGCAGTGCCAGCAGGTCGTACTCCTTGCGGGTCAGCCCCAGCGGTTTGGCGTCCAAAAGTGCGGTTTTGTGCTCGAAATCCAGGTCCAGATGCTGGTCATGATAGCGTTGCTCGTGCGTCGCGGTAATCTGTAGCGGTCCCATCCAAATTCTCCTTTAAGCGTCTCGCCCTATACTGATGCTACGGACGGGCGGGGTGGAGGGTGGTTTTGGTCTTGTAAAAGTTTTGTAAAAGGTGTAAACAGGAGGGCGAACATCAAGCTGGGACGTACCGTTCCACACAGATGTCCCGGGACCGCTCGCGCGTTTTCGCCACGTCAAAAGCGAGAATGCCTTTTCGATGCGAAGGGCCATTTCCGGCGTGAGCTTGGCCTTGCCGTGGAGAAGATCTGAGAGGTCGCTCGCCGGACATTCAGGATCTGGGCCGCCTGCGAGACGTTCAGGCCGAGGGCTTCCACGACTTCCGTTCCGATCAGGTCGCCCGGATGGGGCGGGCTCTTCATGGGCATCGAGGTCTCCTAATGGTAGTCGATCAGGTCGATTATCGCTGGCCGTATTCGTCTCCTCGTTATATCGAAAGACCAAGCGCTAGGTCAGGCTCCAGCAACCTCGGCCAGGAGATGGGCAGCCCCGAGGAGGATCTGCTCACCGAGAAATCGCGGCTGGCCTGGCTGACCTGGAAAGCGTCGTTGCGCGATCCCGAAGGGCACAGCAATTGGGACCGGGCCTGGACGCGCCCAAGCCGAAGACCATGGCGCGGCTCAAGGAGATGTTTCCGCAGGCGTCGCTGCCAGCGGCGATTTCGCTCCGACCGCTCGATCCGATTAATTAAGCCCCTGTCGACTCGTGAGCTGGCGTCAGCGTACGGCGCGTCACGCGCGGCTTCGTCGAAAGGGTCGGCTTGGAAAGTTCGAATTCTCCTGACTGTGTCTATCGGGGCGGAGCGCTTACGGAGATCCGTTGGAGCGCGGCTTCCATTGTCGCCAGCCGCTCTTCGAGGGAGCGGATCTGTTGCGCCTGTGCTCGGGCTACCTGCTCCTGCGCCTGGATCTGCTCGTTCTGTACGGTAATTGTAGTATTCTGCTTCTGCAGTTCGTTCAGCAGCATGGGGCCTAGCACCTGGTACTTTACCGTTTCGATTTGCCCATCGGCTGAGCGTGCCACCAGATCCGGATATACGTCCGCAACCTCTTCGGCGATCAGCCCGTATTGGATCGGCTGCGACCCGTCGCTGTACGGCTTCTTGTAGCGAAACGTGACCGGCCGCAGACGCAGCAACCCGCTGCTGGCGTCGGCCATGTCCTGGATGTCTTCCTTGTAGCGGCGAGAGGAAGAGGTGGTGCCGAGGTTCCCGTTGGAGTCGATCATAACCTCCACGGCGTTGTTGACGCTGGTATAATTGCCGTAGATGCCCGCGATGTAAGTGTAGGCCTGGGGACCAGCCGTTCCGATCCGGATGACGCCGCTGTCAGTGTCGGCGCCGTTATTGCCGATGTCGATGTTGTTGTTTCCGACGATGTACGCACCGGCGAACTGCCCCACGGCGATGTTCTGGTTTCCCCCGACGTTGGACATCAGCGCATCGGAACCCAAGGCCGTGTTGTAGCTCCCAACGGTGTTGGCGCCTAGCGCGTTGTAGCCGACAGCCGTGTCTTGGGTGCCCGTCGTGCTTGCGAGGGCGTTGTAGCCAACGGCCGTATCGTAGCCCCCGGTTGTGGTAGGTTGCAGCGACTTCAGGCCCGCGCTGACGTTCGCCACCCCATTGTTGCCGGCCTGAAATATTGGGCCGGGGCCGCCGACGCCGCCGGGCGACCAAAGGCTCCCACCCAGCGCGAGATTGCCGTCCACTTGAGCATTGCCGTTGACCTCGAGCGGCGCAGCCGGTGCCTCCGTGCCAATACCCACGTACCCGTTCGGCTGAATTCGCATACGCTCCGAGAAAATATAGGGGTTGTACAGCCCTGGCCCCCCAGCGCCAAAACGCAGGGCCTTCGCAGGATCCCAGACGAATGCCGGACCATAGGTATCGGAAGCAAACAAGGTCATGTAGTCCACGGTCTGCGCCACCCCTAGCTGCGCAAAAGGAGAGGTAGCGGTTGGGCGGATATCCATCGATATGGCCGCCGCAGTCGTACCGACGCCGATATTGCTGCCGTTCTGGAACATCACGGAGTCGCCCAGGGTGCCGGTTGTGTTGGTGAACACGGGGATGTAATTGCTGCCGGTAACGGACGGCCTCACGCCCGCCGCCGTCTTGACTGGCACCGCGGCCTCGGGCTGGGCGGGCTGCGTTGCGCCGGACGGGCCTGCAGGCTGCGCCGAAGTGGACGGGTCAGCCAATAGGTAGGCCGACGCGGGCCTGCCCCCTAGCGTGTCGGCATCGTCGGCTTTCAGCGCATACGGCACGCTGACCAGCAATACCCGCGGCTGCTCAGCCTGCCCCTCGACCTGTACGCCCACCCAGCGCGCTTGCTCGCCGGTGAACAACTCCACAGGCAGCCCCTCCGGCTTAGTAGCGCCCAGCAGAGCTGTGTAGTGCCCGCTACTGTCGGCGGTTGCGTTCTGAGTTTCCAGCCAGAGTGGCGCGCCACCGGTTTGCTCGGAGTAGAGGGCAAAAGTAACGCCGACCACGCCGGCCAGCGGACCTCCGTTGGGGTCCCTCACCGTGCCGCCGAAGCGGACCAGCCGTGGCAGGGCGGGTTCAGTTCCAGTGGGAGCCTGTGCAAGGGCCAGTTGGGCCATTGACAGGCAAAGAGCGACCAGCAAGTCTCTTCTGTGCCGTTTCATAGCAATCTCCTTAGCTTAGCTATCTCTCTAGAGGTCAAGACTAGCACGGCCCGCAACTGTTCGCATCCCCCAAATGAGGTACGTCGGCTGGACCGGCCGGTGGTATACTCCGACCCATGCTGGGTCCCACCAGTCCAAGTCTCGTGGAAATCATCGGCCAAATCTATGAAGCGGCTGAGAATAGCCAGGCTTGGCACGCCGTGGTTCACCGGCTCGGGTGCGAAATGGGGTCAACGGCGAACGTTTTGAGCGTGGAGGACGTGGGCCCGGCAGCGGGTTCCTCTATCGTCAACGACGGCTTTCGGCCCAATACCGCGCGTGACTACGTGGAGCACTACTACTCCAAGAATATCATTTTGGAGCGGGTCAAGCCGCTGCTTAGAAGCAGGCCGGTGATGACTTCTTCAGACGTGGTGCGTGACAGCGAACTCGTCAACACGGAGTTGTATCAGGGATTCATGCGGCCGCACGGTGTATTTTACCTTCTCGGGGGCCTGATCACTCCCACCTCGACATCCTACGGGATCATCACGCTGGCCCGATCTCACCGCCTCGGGCCATGGACTAGGGAGGAGAGGGAAGCGCTTGGCGTGCTTTTGCCGCACTTCCGTCGCGCGCTCCGGCTGGGCACCCATCTGACGCAACTGCGCGCGGAAAGGGACGATCTTCTGAATCGGTTCGGGACTGGCGTGATCCTGATCGGCCACAGCGGCGAAGTCCAATTCATGAACCACGCGGCGGAAGAAATATTGTCCCGAAAAGACGGTCTACAAATCCGGCGCGATGGTTCGCTCGTAGCGAGTGAGCCGGGCCAAACCGCTCGAATCGCGCAACTCGTAGCGGCGGCGAGGCAAACGGCTTGCGGCAAGAGCGCCGCTGGCGCAGGCAGCTTGTCTCTGGTTCGCCCGTCGCTCCGCCGGCCCTACTCGATGTTGGGTAGCTCCCTTGATGTCGAGCCGGAACTCCCTATCGGGCGACGTGGCGTGTGTCGCGCTTTTCGTTACCGATCCCGACGCGGAGGTCCGGACGGACCCGCAGCATATGCGCGCGTTATTTTGTTTGACGCCCACCGAGTCGAAGGTGGCGATCTCCTTGATGCAGGGCGCGAGTCTGGAAACCACCGCCGAACAGCTTGGGATGCGGATTCAAACCGCCCGGGTCCATCTCAAGCGGATATTCGGCAAGACTGAAAGTGGCCGCCAGGGCGAACTAATACGCCTGCTGCTCACGAGCACCGCTTCGCTTCGGTCGATTTAGCCGGTTCGGCAGGTTGGACTGAACCCGCCGGAGCGGGTCTGGAGACCCGCCGCAGGCGTGGACGCCCGCCCCACAAGATGTGACATAATGGCTCATTCAAACCGCAGGGGGAGCACGATGAACAACGATAAGGGGATTAGCCGGAGAGCGGTCATGCTTGGCTCAGCCTTGCTGCCGGCGCTGGGAATGGCTGCCGCCCAGACTTCCAAGACCGTGGTCGTTTCGAGCGGCAACGGAGAGCGCGCCTGTGCCCGCGCCATGGAGATTCTGAAGGCGGGCGGCGATACTCTGGACGCCGTCGTCGCGGGCGTCAACATCAACGAAGAGGATCCCGAGGACACTTCCGTCGGCTACGGCGGGCTTCCCAACGAAGAAGGCGTAGTCGAGTTGGATTCCTGCGTGATGCATGGTCCGACGCGCCGGGCCGGATCGGTGGCTTCCATACGCGGCGTGAAAACGCCCTCCAAAATCGCCAAGCTGGTGATGGAGCGGACGGATCATATCATGCTCGTCGGCGCGGGCGCGGGGAAATTCGCCCGCGAGATGGGCTACCCCGAGGAAGACTTGCTCACCGAGAAATCGCGGCTGGCATGGATGACCTGGAAAGCGTCACTACGCGATCCGGAGGGACACAGCAATTGGGGACCGGGCCTGGACGCGCCCAAGCCGAAGACCATGGCGCGGCTCAAGGAGATGTTTCCGCAGGCGGATGAGGCTACCCTCGCCTGGGCCTGGGAGATGGCCGGACACCCCACGCACGGCACCATCAACTGCCTGTCGCGCAACGCCAAAGGCGAGATGTCCGGTGTCACCACCACTAGCGGCCTGGCTTGGAAGATTGCGGGCCGCGTGGGCGATTCGCCGATTATCGGCGCGGGATTGTATCTGGACCAGGACGTGGGCGGCGCGGGATCCACTGGACGCGGCGAGGAGAATATCCGGATCGTGGGCGGGCATACGGTGGTGGAAAACATGCGCCATGGAATGCCGCCGCGGGAGGCGTGTTTGGATGCCTTGAAGCGTGTCGCGCGAAATTTCGACAACGACATGGCGCGCCTGGAACAAGTGGACTTGAATTTCTATGCGTTGCGCAACGATGGCGAGTACGCCGGCGCATCGCTGTGGAACGGTGTCATACGGGCGGGGAAGCTCCGGCCTGCGCGCTTCGCGGTCAACGACGGCGGCGGCGCCAGCCGTCTGGAGACCAGCGCGTATCTATTCGAACGAAAAGCGTGAGTTGGCGGCAGGCGGTCGGGATCTGACGAATGGCCCAGATCTTTCATCACAGCACGAATACTTTTTCGCGCATCACGATTTACGGCGCGGTGTTCATCCTCGCGTTTCTAACCTGGTGCTTCGCCACGCTGGACCGATCGGGCTATGAAACGCGCCAAGGGGAGGTGCGCGATCAGCCTGTTCCGTTCAGCCATGTGCATCATGTTGCGGACGACGGAATCGATTGCCGGTACTGCCATACTACCGTTGAAACTTCGAACACCGCCAACATTCCGCCCACCAAAACGTGTATGAACTGCCACTCGCAGATTTGGAGTACCGCGCCCATGCTGGAGCCGGTGCGCGAGAGTTTTCGCAGCGGGACGCCCATAATCTGGACCCGCGTGCACGACTTGCCGGACTATGTATATTTCAATCACAGCATTCACGTAAATAAAGGCGTGGGCTGTGAGACCTGCCACGGCCGCGTGGACAAAATGCCGCTGATGTATCAGGCGAATTCGTTGCAGATGGAATGGTGCCTGGACTGTCACCGGAATCCCGAGCGGCATGTGCGGCCGCGCGCGGAAGTGTTCACCATGGGATACCAACCGCCCGAAGATCAAGAGACCATGGGACGCCGCCTGGTGGCGGAATACAAGATTCAAGACGTACGCACGCTGACCAGTTGCAGCACTTGCCACCGCTGAGATAAAGATGAACGATCCTGACAAACCGCTAAATTCGGCCGACGACGCCGCGCCGCCAGCCGCCCGCAAGCTGGATCTGCCCGGCGTGCGCGCCTTGCTGGAAAAATCCCACGGGCGCGAGTACTGGCGCAGCCTGGAGGATCTGGCGCAGACGGACGCGTTCCAGGACCTGATGCATCGCGAATTTCCGCGCTACGCGTCGGAGTGGGAAGACGGCGACAGCCGGCGCAACTTCATCAAGCTGATGGGGGCGTCGCTGGCGCTGGCGGGATTGACGGCGTGCACGCGGCAGCCTACGGAATACATCACGCCTTACGTCCGGCAGCCGGAGGAACTGGTGCCGGGGCGTCCCCTGTTTTTCGCCACGGCCATGCCGCTGGGCGCGGGTGCCACGGGATTGTTGGTGGAGAGCCACGAGGGCCGGCCCACCAAAGCGGAAGGCAATCCGGACCATCCCGCCAGCCTGGGCGCGTGCGATGTTTACGCCCAGGCGTCCGTGCTGGGCTTGTACGACCCGGACCGCTCGCAGGCGCTGGCGCTCGAAGGCGAAATCCGCTCGTGGGGCGCGTTCCTGGGCGTTATCCAGCAAGCTGTCGCGCAGCAGAAGACCAAGCATGGCGCGGGCCTGCGGATTCTAACCGAGACGGTGACGTCGCCGACGCTGGCGAACCAGATCAAGGAAATGCTGGCGGCTTTCCCGGCGGCCAAATGGCATCAATGGGAGCCGGCCGGAGGGCATTCCTCCAGGGCGGGTGCGCGGCTGGCGTTTGGGCAGCCGGTCAATACGGTTTACGATCTGAGCGCCGCGGACGTGATTGTGTCTCTGGACGCCGATTTCCTATCGTCGGGGCCGGGCAGCCTGCGATACGCGCGGCAGTTTTCCGCGCGGCGGCGGGTGCGCGGCGCGCAGACCGAAATGAACCGCCTTTACGTGCTCGAGCCGATGCCGACCCCCACGGGCACGAAAGCCGATCACCGGTTGCCGCTGCGGGCAGCCGATGTGGAACAGTTCGCCTGGAGTCTGGCGGCGGCGCTGGGCGCGGATACGGGCGGCCGGAAGGGCGCATCCACCGCGGCCGACAAGTGGATCGTTCCGGTGGCGCGCGACCTGCAGAAGCATAAAGGAGCCAGCCTGGTGATCGCCGGCGAGCAGCAGAGTCCCGCGGTGCACGCGTTGGCGCATGCCATGAACGCCGCGCTCGGAAACGCCGGCAAGACCGTGCTCTACACGGAGCCGGTAGAAGCCAACCCGGTGGATCAGGTGGCTTCGCTATACGATCTGGTGAAGGACCTGGATGCGGGCGCGGTGGATCTGCTGCTGATCCTGGGCGGCAATCCCGCGTACAATGCGCCGGTCGAACTGGGTTTCAGGGACCGGCTGAAGAAGGCCGCGTTGCGCGTCCACCTGAACCTGTACGAGGACGAAACCAGCGAGCTTTGCCACTGGCACTTGCCCATGGCGCACTATCTGGAGACGTGGAGCGACTGCCGGTCGCACGATGGCACGACCACCATCATGCAGCCGCTGATCGCGCCGCTTTACGCGGGTAAATCCGCGCATGAAGTGTTGACCATGCTGACGGGGCAACTGGAACGCCCGTCGTACCAGATCGTGAAAGACTATTGGGCCACGCAGCATACCGGCCCGGATTTCGAAGCGTGGTGGCGCAAGGCCGTACACGATGGCGTGGTTCCGAATACGGCGCTGCCTGCCAAGACCGTCGCCGTGCGCGCGGGATGGGCGGCGTCGCTTCCGCAGCCGGCCAATCCGCAAGGGCTGGAAGTCGTCTTCCGTCCGGACCCCGCGGTATTTGACGGCCGTTTCGCCAACAACGGCTGGCTGCAGGAGTGGCCCCGGCCGATCACGCAATTGACCTGGGACAACGCGGCGATCTTCAGCCCCAAGACCGCCCAGGAGAATGGCGTCGTCTCGACCGATCTGGTGGAGATCGCCTACCGCGGCTACAAAATGCGCGCACCGGTCTTCATCCAGCCGGGGCACGCGGATGGCTCGGTGACCGTACACCTGGGCTACGGAAGGACGCGCGCCGGACACGTGGGCACGCGCATCGGCTTCAACGCTTACGGTATGCGCACTTCTTCGGCGCTATGGCAGGATTACGGCTTGGAAGCGCGCAAAGTCGGCAGCGATTACCTGCTGGTTTCGGTTCAGGACTACCACGCGCTCGACACCGAACGCCACACCATCGAGAAGGCGAATATCGCGGAATACCGCAAAAATCCTAATTTAATCCAAGAGGATTTCGAATCTCCGGCGCCCGGTCTCACACTGTATCCAGGATTCACTTACGACAAATATGCCTGGGGCATGGCCATCGACCTGACCGCCTGCACCGGCTGCGGCGCGTGCGTGGTGGCCTGCCAGGCTGAAAACAATATCGCGGTGGTGGGGAAGGAAGAAGTGCATCACGGCCGTCACATGCACTGGCTGCGCGTGGACAGCTATTACAGCGGAGACATCCGGGATCCGGAGATCTACAATCAGCCGGTGCCGTGCATGCAGTGCGAGAATGCGCCGTGCGAGCTGGTGTGTCCGGTGCAGGCCACCAATCACAGCAGCGAAGGCCTGAACGACATGGTTTACAACCGCTGCGTGGGCACGCGTTATTGCTCGAACAACTGCCCTTATAAGGTGCGCCGGTTCAATTTCTTTCTGTATTCCGATTGGAATACGCAGCAATTCAAGCTGCAGCGGAACCCGGACGTGAGCGTGCGCAGCCGCGGCGTGATGGAGAAGTGCACTTACTGCGTGCAGCGCATCAACCGCGCCAAGATCGATGCCGAGAAGGAGGATCGCAAGGTGCGCGATTTAGAGATCCTGACGGCCTGCCAGGCCACGTGTCCAACGGAGGCGATTATTTTCGGTAATATCAACGACCCGAACAGCCGGGTGGCCGGGATGAAAAAGGAAAAGACGAATTATGGGTTGCTGGCGGATTTGAATACCAGGCCGCGCACAACTTATCTGGCGGCGCTGCGTAACCCTAACCCGGAGATGGAACGATGATGCTTGTAGGACAGGCCTCCTGGCCTGTCCATCTCGAAGCTACAGGCCGACGAGGGCGTCGGCCGCGGTCCAGGGGGACCGCCCCACGAAGGATAAGAGTCAGTGGTATTAGCTAAACATGGCTGACGAAAGACAAATCGCGGACGAGGAACTCCAGCCGGAGCCGGTGATCGCGCCGGGCTATACGTTCGGCACGGTTACCGACCAGATCGCTTCCGTCGTCCTGACCCGGCGGCCGCCGGTATTCTGGATCGCGTGCTTCGCAGGCGGCTTCGCCCTGTTGCTGCTGTTCCTGTGGTCTTTGGTGCTGCTGCTCGCCAAAGGCGTAGGCATTTGGGGCATCAAGATCCCGGTGGGCTGGGGATTCGCCATCACGAACTTCGTGTGGTGGATCGGAATCGGACACGCCGGCACGCTGATTTCGGCGATTCTGCTGCTGCTGAATCAGAGCTGGCGCAACTCCATCAACCGGTTCGCCGAAGCCATGACGCTATTCGCGGTTGCTTGCGCCGGCATGTTCCCGTTGCTGCACATGGGCCGGCCGTGGTTGTTCTATTGGATGTTCCCGTACCCCAATACCATGGGGGTACAGCCGCAATTCCGCAGCCCGTTGGTGTGGGACGTTTTCGCGGTGTCCACCTATGCCACGGTATCTCTGCTGTTCTGGTTCGTGGGTCTGCTGCCGGATCTGGCTACGCTGCGCGACCGCTCCCGCAACCGCATGGCGCGCGGCATTTACGGCATTCTGGCGATGGGCTGGCGCGGTTCCGCGCGGCATTGGTCGAATCACGATATGGCGTCGCTGCTGCTGGCCGGACTGGCCACGCCGCTGGTGCTTTCCGTGCACACCGTAGTCAGCTTCGACTTCACCATCGCTATCGTGCCTGGCTGGCACAGCACATTCTTTCCTCCTTATTTCGTGGCGGGCGCCATCTATTCCGGATTTGCCATGGTGCTCGTGCTGGCCATCCCCCTGCGTAAGGTCTACGGCCTGGAAGGCCTCATTACCGACAAGCACTTGGAAAACTCGGCGAAGGTCATGCTGGCGACCGGCCTGATCGTGGGCTACGCCTACATCCTGGAGACGTTCACGGCTTGGTACAGCGGCAACGTTTACGAGAATGCGGCCATCTGGCATCGCATGACCGGACCCTATGCGGGCGCCTACTGGTTTCTGATCACCTGCAATATTGTGGCGCCGCAGGCGCTGTGGTTCAAGAAGATGCGCAGCACGCCGGCGCTCCTCTTCGTTGCTTCGCTGGTGGTGCTGGTGGGCATGTGGCTGGAGCGCTTCGTCATCATCGTGTCCAGCCTGGCGCAGGATTTCTTGATATCGTCCTGGCGCGTCTTCACGCCCACCCGCTGGGATTGGGCGACATATGTGGGCACCATCGGACTGTTCACGTTCCTGTTCTTCCTGTTTATCCGGCTGCTGCCGATGATCTCGATCTTCGAAGTGCGCACACTATTGCCGCAAGCCAAAGTCGAGGAGGAAGCCGAATGACGAGGCCTCCCATTTACGGCGTGATGGCGGAGTTCAACAATCCCACGTCCCTGGTAAACGCCGCCCGCGAGGCGCGCGCCCGCGGCTACCGCAAGCTGGAGGCCTATTCGCCCTTCCCCATCGAAGAGTTGACCGAAGCGCTGCACCTGCCGAAAAGCAAGCTGCCGCTGATCGTCCTGATCGGCGGAATTTTGGGAGGGCTCACCGGCTACCTGATGCAGTATTACGTGACCGTGATTTACTTCCCGATCAATGTTGCCGGGCGTCCGCTGCATAGCTGGCCGATGTACATCGTGATCACGTTCGAGTTGACCATATTGTTCGCCGCGATCTCGGCGGTCCTGGGTCTGCTGGCGTTGTGCGGATTGCCCATGCCGTATCACCCCGTTTTCAACGTGGAGCGATTTGCGCTGGCTTCGCGCAGCCGGTTTTTCTTGTGCATTGAAGCCAGAGATCCCTTGTTCGACCGCAAGGCTACCGAGGACTTCCTGGAGAGTCTGGACGCGCGGAGGGTCACCGAAGTTGCGCACTAGACCGTCATCGCGCAATGTGGCGCAAGCAATGGTGGGGCGGTCCCCCTGGACCGCGGCCGACGCCCTCGTCGGCCTTTCGCGAGTAAGGAAGAGGTCGATTATTGGGACGAAGAGCCGGTCCAGGGGGACCCGCGCGGACCAGGGGGTCCGCCCCACCAATTCATCGGCGTTCCTGATATTGGCCCTAGCCGCCACCCTGCTGACCGGCTGCCGGCAGGACATGCAGGATCAGCCCAAGTACGTCCCGCTGCGCCCCAGCTCGTTCTTCGATGACGGACGTTCCGAGCGTCCGCTGGTCGAAGGCACCGTGGCGCGCGGGCACCTGAACGCAGACAGCGCGTTCTATACCGGAAAAACCGATGGAAAGCCAGTGGACGCTTTCCCCTTCGCCATCACCCGCGCGGTGTTAAACCGGGGACAGGAACGTTTCAACATTTACTGTTCGCCCTGTCACGATAGGCTGGGCACAGGCCACGGCATGATCGCGCAGCGCGGATTCAATCGGCCGCCGCCGCAGTCTTACCACGTTGACCGTTTGCGGCAGGCGCCGGTAGGGTACTTTTTCGACGTGATCACGAATGGCGTGGGCGCCATGCCGGATTACGCGGCCCAGATCGAGCCTGCCGACCGTTGGGCTATCGTGGCCTACGTGCGCGTCTTGCAGTTGAGCCAAGATGCTTCGCTGAACGATGTGCCGCCCGCAGAGCGGGGCGCGCTGGCGAAGGGGGTGTCGAAGTAAATGCCATCCGCGACTCAACAACGAACCTTCGAAATCCCGCCGGAGCTCCTCGGCGAGATGCGCGGATGGCGGACGCGCTTCCTGGTCATTGGCGCGGTGGCGCTGATCCTCTGCATCATCGGCGGCGTCTTCAATGCAGATCGGTTTTACCGCTCCTACATCTGGTGCTACATGTTCTACATCGGCTTGGCGCTGGGATGCACCGCCCTGCTGATGTTGCAATACCTGACGGGTGGCGCGTGGGGCGTAGTGATCCGGCGCCCGTGCGAAGCGGCTTCGCGCACGCTGTGGTTCTTGCTGTTTCTGTTCATCCCCATCGTCATCGGCATTCCGCACCTGTATCAGTGGTCGCACGCGGAGATCGTGTTGCACGACCCCGTCTTGCTGCACAAACGGAGTTATCTGAACGTGCCTTTCTTCCTGATCCGGGCGGGGCTGTATTTCGTGGGTTGGATACTGATCGCACACCTCTTATACCGGTGGTCGGGGGATCAGGACCGCGGCGACATGCGCGCCGCCGGCCGTCTGGCGGCTATCGGCGGTCCGGGCCTGATCTTCTTCGGATTCAGCGTCACCTTCATGGCCGTCGACTGGATTCTGTCGATCAATCCGCACTGGTTTTCCACCATCTTTGGCCTGCTCTTCATTGCCGGCGAAGCGCTGTCGGCGCTGGCGTTCTTGATTTGCCTGCTGGTGATACTCAGCAGCCGGCCTCCGCTCGCGGACGTCCTGACGCACCGCCATCTGCACGATATAGGTAAGCTGCTGCTGGCGCTGGTGATGGTGTGGGCGTATTTTTCGTACTCGCAGTTGCTGGTGATCTGGTCGGGCAATCTGCCGGAAGAAATTCCGTGGTACCTGAACCGTTTTGCCGGCGGATGGCAGTACATTGGGATAGCGCTGGCGCTGCTGCAATTCGCGCTGCCCTTCGCGCTGCTGCTTTCGCGGGATCTCAAACGCGATTTCAAGCTGCTGCGCGCGGTGGCCATAATCGTCATCGCGATGCGTTTCGTGGATCTGTACTGGATGGTCGCGCCGGATTTCCATCCGGGACATTTCACCGTGAGTTGGATGGATTTCCTGATGCCCATTGGGCTGGGCGGAATCTGGCTGGCGTTGTTCTTGTGGCAACTCGAACTGCGCCCGCTGCTGCCGCTGGGAGATCCGCACCTGGAGGAGGCTCTGGAACATGGCCGGGAATAACGTTCACTCGGGCGATGAGCGCAATCCGCACGTGCACCACGAGCCGGGCGACGTCAATGCCCGGGCGCTGACAAAGTTCGGGTTGTCGATGGCTGGTCTGATCGTCGTATTCTTATTTGGCTTGGGTGGCATGTTCGAGTATTTGAAGAACCGTGCGGCGGAGTTGGGGCGGCCACCGTCGCCGGCGGCTATGGTGAATGCGCAGAAGCAGCCGCCCGAGCCCCGGCTGCAGCGTTATCCGGCGCAGGATATGCGGAAAATGCGCGCCGACGAGGAAACGCTGCTGCATCAGTATGCCTGGCTCGACCCGGATAAAGGAATTGTGCGGATACCGGTGGAACGAGCCATGGATTTGATCGCGCAACGGGGATTGCCCGTCTTTGCGCAGCCCGCTGGGAAGAAAAAATGACGTTGAATCTCCATTGGAGGGCGGCCAATACTGGCCGCAGCCGGCTTGCAGCCGGCCTGCTTTCTACAATCCTGGCCGCATCCGCCTGGGGGCAACCGGCCCAGCCCGCGCCTGCCCAGCCGTCATTGATGCGCAACCCCGATTCCAAGCCTGCCCCCCTGCCGGCAGGCCTGCAGGGCGTAACCATCGAACAAAATCTGAACCACCAAGTGCCGCTCGATCTCGTCTTTCGCGATGAGTTCGGCCGCGCCCTGCCGCTTTCCACTTACTTCAACGGGCACAAGCCGGTGCTGCTGGCTCTGGTTTACTACACCTGCCCCATGCTTTGTAACCTGGTTCTGACCGGCATGGAAAGCAGCCTGCGGGCGATCTCGCTCGATCCCGGCCGCGATTTCGAAGTGGTGGCCGTGAGCTTCGATCCGCACGACACGCCCGAGATCGCGGCTGCCAAACGAGCCAACTACCTGCAACGCTACCGCCGTCCGAATACCGCCAACGGCTGGCATTTCCTGACCGGAGACGAAGCGTCCATCAAAGCGCTGACTTCGGCCGTAGGCTTCCGTTATAAGCTCGATCCAGCCACGGGGCAATACGCGCATGCCAGCGCCATCATGATCCTCACGCCCGAAGGCAGACTCTCGCGGTATTTCTACGGCGTGGAATACTCGCCGCGCGACGTGCGCCTGGGATTGGTGGAGGCTTCCCAAAATAAGATCGGCTCACCGGTGGACCAGATCCTGCTGTTCTGTTACCATTACGATCCGGCAACTGGCAAATACGGCGCCATCGCCATGCACATGATACGCTTCGGCGGCGCCATTTTCGTTCTGATCTGCGGAACATTCCTGTTCTTTGCGTGGCGCCGCGACTGGCGCAAAGATCGCCGCATTTTGAGGCAGGCGAGATAACTGTATGGGTTCCGAGTTACCTCTATTTCCGGTGCAGGCATCCAGCGTAGCCGGCAGCGTGGACCATCTGGTCTACTTCCTGCTGGCGGTGGCCATCTTCTTCTCGGTGGGGATTTTCCTCACCATCTTCTACTTCGCGGTGCGCTACCGGCGGCGTTCCGAATCGGAGCTGCCGGTTGCGGCCGAGGGCGCCATGAGCCTGGAGATTCTCTGGAGCGTCATCCCGTTCGGCCTTACGATGATCATGTTCGTGTGGGGCGCCAGCGTGTTCTTTACGATTTCCCGCCCGCCGGACGATGCGCAACAGATATATGTCATCGGCAAACAGTGGATGTGGAAGCTGCAGCATATGGAAGGCCAGCGCGAGATCAACGAGCTGCATATCCCGGTGGGACAGGCCGTCAAACTGACCATGACGTCGGAAGACGTGATCCACGACTTCTTTGTTCCCGCGTTCCGCACAAAAGCCGATGTATTGCCGGGACGTTATACGACTACCTGGTTCAAGCCGGTCAGGCCCGGCAAGTATCACTTATTCTGCTCCCAGTATTGCGGCACTAACCACTACGCCATGATCGGCTGGGTCTATGTTATGGAGCCGCAGGACTATCAGGCATGGCTCAGCGGCGGCGCGACCGGCTCGCTGGCCTCCAGCGGCGAGAAGTTGTTCCAGACCTTCGCATGCGCGAATTGCCACCACTTGAGCGGCGCGCCGGGCAGGGGCCCGGATCTGCGGGACGTCTACGGAACCCAGGTGGATCTCGCCGACGGCGCGCATGTCAAATTCGACGAAGACTACATCCGGGAGTCGATTTTGAACCCTTCCGCGAAGGTTGTAAAGGGTTATCAGCCGATCATGCCAACATTCCAAGGACTGGTAACGGAGGAAAATGTGTTGCAACTGATCGAGTACATCAGATCGTTGACGCCGAAGGAGGCCCGGCAGCCGGCCGGCGCAGCGGCCACCACGCCGCGGCAAAAATCCGCCAAACCATAAGACTATGATTACCACAGCGGTACAAGAGCGCGAGAATTACCTCAATGCGAGTCACGGCATCAAGTCCTGGCTCCTTACCAAGGACCACAAGCGCATCGCACTGCTATATCTGCATACAATCACCTTTTTCTTCTTTCTTGGCGGCATCTTCGCCACGCTGATAAGGCTCGAGCTGCTGACTCCCAAGGGCAGCCTGGTATCGGCGGACACTTACAGCAAGCTATTCACGCTGCACGGCGTGATCATGGTCTTTTTCTTCCTGATACCTTCGATCCCCGCCACGCTGGGAAACTTCTTTCTGCCCTTGATGATAGGAGCGAAGGATCTGGCGTTTCCGAGAATCAATCTGCTGAGCTGGTATCTGCTGGTGATCGGCGGTTGTTTTGCAATGTACGCCATGCTGGCCGGCGGCGTGGATACCGGGTGGACCTTCTACGTGCCCTACAGCAGCAATTACTCCAATACCTACGTGATCGCCACGGGGCTGGGCATCTTCATCGCGGGATTTTCCTCGATTCTCACGGGGCTGAACTTCATCGTGACCGTGCATCGCATGCGGGCTCCGGGCATGACCTGGTTCCGGCTACCGCTGTTCGTGTGGTCGAATTACGCGACCGCCCTCATTCAAGTGCTGGGCACTCCGGTGATCGCCATCACGCTGGTTTTGCTGATATGCGAGCGCACGCTCCACATCGGCATCTTCGATCCCGCGCGGGGAGGCGATCCGGTGTTGTTTCAACATCTGTTCTGGTTTTATTCGCACCCCGCCGTCTATATTATGGTGCTGCCGGGCCTGGGGGTAATCAGTGAGTTGGTTTCCGTTTTTTCCAAGAAGCCGGTGTTCGGGTATAAAGTGGTGGCATTTTCCAGCGTGGCGATCGCGGTGCTCGGCTTTCTGGTTTGGGGCCATCACATGTTTGTGTCCGGCCAGTCCGTTTACGCCGCCCTGGTCTTCTCTTTCCTAAGTTATTTCGTGGCTATCCCGTCAGCCATCAAAGTATTCAACTGGACCGCTACGCTGCACGGCGGATCCATATCCTACGCGACGCCCATGCTATACGCGTTCGGATTTATTGGATTGTTCACCGTTGGCGGACTCACCGGGCTGTTTGTGGCGTGCCTGGGGGTGGATGTCCACGTTCACGATACTTACTTCGTGATCGCCCATTTTCATTACATTATGGTGGGGGGCACCATTATGGCCTATCTGGGCGGCTTGCACTATTGGTGGCCCAAGATATCCGGCCGCATGTATCCGGAAGGTTGGGCAAAGCTCTCCGCACTGGTCATCTACCTGGGATTCAATCTGACTTTCTTCCCGCAATTCATTCTGGGTTATCTGGGCATGCCCCGGCGCTACTGGAATTATCCGGATGAGTTTCAGGTGCTGCATGTCATGTCTACAGCGGGCGCGTCCGTACTGGCGGTCGGCTATCTGATGCCGCTCATCTACTTTATGTGGTCGTTGCGTTACGGACCCATCGCCGGGCCGAATCCGTGGGGCGCGACAGGCCTCGAATGGCAGACGGCTTCGCCGCCGCCCGCTCACAATTTCGAGGAAACGCCGGTAGTCACGACGGAGGCTTACGATTACGCCGCGCTGGCTGCGATGGAGGAGGCCAAGGTTGGATAGCCACACGGAAACCCCCGAACTGCGGGAACAGTTCGAAACGCCCGAGCAACAGAAGGACATCTCCACGCTGGGGATGTGGGTCTTTCTGGTGACGGAGATCATGTTCTTCGGCGGCCTGTTTCTGGCGTATGCCATCTACCGCAGAGAGTTTGCGGGCGTGTTCGCGCTGGCCAGTAACACGCTGGACGTGGTGATCGGGGCGGCCAACACGGCCGTCTTGATATGCAGCAGTTTCACCATGGTGCTCGCGGTGCGCGCGGCGCAGATAGGCGGCCGCAAGGCGTTGATTGTGTTTCTGATTTTGACGATCTTGTTGGGCGGCGTCTTTCTGGGCGTGAAGGCCTATGAGTGGAACCAGAAATTCGAGGAGCATCATGTGCCGGGTCCGACGTTCCATCTGGAAGGCGCCACCCCCGGCGAGCAAGGGCCGGCGCAATTGTTCTTCTCGCTGTATTTCACCATGACCGGGTTGCACGCCCTGCATATGGCGATCGGAGAGGGCCTCATGTTGTTCCTGCTATGGCATGCGTACAAAGGCAGATACACGCCGTCATATTACACGCCGGTGGATATCGGCGGACTCTACTGGCACTTTGTGGATATCATCTGGATCTTTCTGTTCCCGCTGCTTTATCTGATCGCCCGTCACCAACACTAACATGCAAGAACACGTCGGTTCGATCAAGACTTACGCGCTGGTTTTTCTGTCGCTGTTGATTCTGACGGCGGCCACGACACTGGTGGCCACCATCGACTTGGGGCCGTTCAACGTCGTGATGGCGCTGTTCATCGCGGTAGTGAAGATGCTGCTGGTGGCGCTGTTCTTCATGCACCTGCGCTACAGCACCGTCCTGACGAAAGTGGTAGTGGGCGGCGGGATGCTGTGGCTGGGCATTCTGCTGGTGCTCAGCCTGACCGACTTCGTCACGCGCGGCTGGCTGCCGGTGCCGGGGAAGTAGCGGCCCGGACCTGCTAAAATCAAACTGAATCGTGGGCATGGGCGCGTAGCTCAGGCGGATAGAGCATCTGCCTTCTAAGCAGGGGGTCGCCGGTTCGAGTCCGGCCGCGCCTACCAGCATAATCAATGAGTTATTGGTACCCGGTATTCTTGTGCTGCCGATCATTACGACCGTCTTGGCCGTCCCCGGGGCGGGAACATTCCCGACAGCCAAGTGAGAAAAGGGTTGATCTCAGCGCGGAATATCCTGCGAAGGCAACTGCGCCTGCGTCAGCCGCAGGTTGCGCAGATCGATGAAGCCTTCGATGCGGGTAGTCCCAAGGGCGCGCCGATAGGTGAGCGTCAGGCGCACCAACCGGCTGCCGGCCGGGGTCTTGAAGGGGAGCCTGCCGTCCTTGTCGCTCTCCGACGCTAAGCTCTCCCCCTGGGCCAGGATTCTTGCTCCATTGAGATCCGTAATCCGCCACGCGAGCCCCGTCCCTGGATCGATCCCGCTGGTGCGATACAGAAACCGCAATTCATAATTCGAGCTCTCCGCGGCCGGCAGAAATTGGGTGAGCACGTCGCAGTTCTCCGGCTGCCGTCCGGAGAACGAAATCCGCAGGCCCGCGGGCCGCTCATCGAGCAACGTGGTAACCCCGTCGACAGCCGGCAACCGCCAGTCAAAGCCTTGCGACGTGGGCAAGATCGTGAAGTCGCCATCGGTCAAAGATCTGCCCGAGTCCGGCGCCAGAACTGAATGGGGGATTCTGTGCAGCTCAGCGAGCCTGTTCCAAATCCGGACGGCTTCGCTGGCGCGGTCGTCCGCAATCAGCCGGTCGCAAGCGGCCAACAGCACTGGCGCGTCGGATTCCCGGTTCCATGCGAGCAACCGCGCGGCGGACTGCGTCATCGGCCCTATGAGGTTATGCCAGTTGAGGTAGGCCAAATAGTTTGCCTCCAGATCTGGTTTACGGATGTCCAGCCTTTGCGCAATGAGTGCGCCGTCATCGGTGAGCTTCCAGCACAAAGTGAACAGCGGCGACTGATCGCCGTAAGCCATCCCGATGGCGGCATGCGCCCAGAACCAGAACTGCTCCGCGTCGCCGCGCCGGAAATAGTAGTTTGCCAGTGACCAACTGGGTAAGTACTGCTTGTCGACACTGGCGGCGCGTAGCAGGCTGCGCTCGGCGGCCGCCAAGTCGCCCGACGCCTCGGCGCGCAAACCGAGTTCCACCCAGGATTGGGAATCCCGCGGGTTCAACGCCACCGCGCGCTCAAGCGCCTCGGTGGATTTGGCCGGGTTGCTCTCCTGAATGATGGCCGCCAGCCGGACGTAGTAGTCGGCGCTGTCGGGTTCCAGGCGGAGCGCGGCTTGGGTGCCGCGCAGGGTCTCCTGCCGGAACCGGTAGTCCGCCAAGGCCATACGGATGCTCCAGACACTCATAACCAAGAACGTGGCGAGCATCGCGGCGGCGGAAGCAAACCAGGCTATCCGGATTGGCATGGAATCCTGCAAAGCGTCTCCCCCTATTTGTACAACATCTCCGGTGGGAAGCGCGGGGCTGGTCCGGAGAAGCCGGTTTTTGCGAGGTTTTGCGATGCCGGGGAAAATATTCGACTTGCGGCCGGGCCGGGTACGTGATTGATATGGCTTGGCTTCGCCGCTGCGGACGGGGGCGTTGCCGGAGGGGCGCCTCGCATCGCGTCGGAAAGTCCATTTTTGGGATTGTGAGCTTCGCGGCGCTGGACCGCTGGGTATGGCTTGAGCCAGTCCGGGGCGGCCGGCCGGCTTCCGCTAGTAGAGAGGGGGAACCGGGCAGGGTTTGGGGAAGGCTGGCGCAGGCCGGAGCGGGGTGGCTTGCTAACGCCCCACCTGGCAGGCTCTCCGCTTGGTCGTGTCCGCCTATGCTGGAGTATGTCCATCGCATGTGAGAGCATCCGCGTCGTCAACCTCATCTCAATCGAGCTTTCCCGCCGGCAGGAAATTTAAGACCACTTCCGTCAATCCCTTTAAAGGCGTGAACGTCAGCCAGACTATGCCCCGGGTCGTCATGGTACGCGTCCGGCATTCCGTATAGATGTCCATCGGGCATTCTTCGTCGAGCCAAACGAAATGCTGCTCAGTGCCCGCGAAGAATTCCCGGCCCTGTGCATAGCTCTTGAACTCTAAAACTGAGGTGCGCCCGCTGCTGTGGCGGATCCAGGCCATCTCGATCGCGCCGCCGGCGCCTTTCTTGGTGTCGAGGATGCAGCGTCCGGGAATCATGCCGGTTCCGAGGCCGATCACGTCGTTTGGCCCTCCCTCAGAAGGCGCCAGCCTCCCCAGCAGTTTTGTCTGCAAGATGTCCCGAGTGGTCTGGATGGTTTCGCCCACCACCCAGCCGTTCACGGGCCCGTCGAAGCGGCGCCCTTCCCACCAGTGCGGATATAGGCCCGTGAGGTGCAGGGTGGCTTCGTAAGCGCCGGCCGTGCTCTTCCCAACCCGGTTGGCGGCCATGAAGCAGCGTTCGCGGTTGTCCCGGCCGGCGCGGAAGAATTCCAGGTGCTTCTTATAGCCTTCCCGCCGGTAGGGACCGTCATCCGGGAACTGTTCCTGGATCCGGTTGTACTTCGGGTTGTTCGCAGTTTCACGCCGGCGGCGTTCAACGGCCTGTTCTTCCCGCAGTTCCTCTTGGATGGCTTTAACGGATTGGCGGATGCCGGGCATCTGGATTAGCTCCTTTCCTGTTGGGCGCGCCGCCAACTCTGCAGTTCCGCGACTTGCATTTGCAGATCATCCAGTTCTAAGCTCTTCCGGGACTGTTCCAGCACGCATTTGGAAGCTTGTACCAGGCCGGTGACGGAGGAGGCCGGGTCCTTCATAATCCGGATCAGCGTTTCTACCGCGGTTTTCGAGGCTTGTTGCAGAAGCCCCGTAGCTTGTCCAAAAACCTCGCGCCGGGCCGCCAGTTGCGCCGCTTTAAATTCCGGGATCTTCAGCCACCGGTAGAGGGTGGCTACATCAATATTCGCCGCCTCGGCGGCTTGCTCATGGGTGACCCCTTGCAACAAAGCCGCGATGGCCCGATCCCAGCGGATCTTGCGGGTGCTCTTCTCTGAATCCTTTGGTATGTTCATAATAAACGTCCTTTATTTCCTTGTGGCGCAAGCCCGAGGTTGCATCCGCTGGTCGTTTCCGCTACCAGCGGATCAGGTTCCACGCCAAGCTCAGGGGCCACATTAAAGTCAATCTTTCGCTCCCCTTCCGGCGATGGAGGCGGAGGGGGGATGTACGTGTATAAACTTCCGCCGCTTTCGGCTTCGACGACATCGACGTGCGAGTCGGCGTCCTCCGCTATCCTCTTCAATATCGTGTGAATCGTAGCCATAGGGTTGGGACCGTTGGGAATGTCGAATCCGAACGAAAGCATCAGATCCCTCACCCGGGTAGGGGCTAAGGCCTGATTCGGGTTCGCCTTCAATACCTCCCGGATTCGGTCCGTAATTCCCATCGGGCCTTTTGCCAAAATAGACATGGGGTAAACGCCAGACGGGCGCACTCCGCCATACAGAGGCTCAAGTACCTTGATCGATCGGCGGACCGCCTTGATCTTTTGATCGATTGCAGCTCTCTCCGCCAGCCGGGTTTCCAACTCCCTCTGGAGGCTCTGCAGCGGATTGTTCGTTTCTACCATGCTAAGGTCATCCTACCATAGTTCAAAAGCAGCGTGCAAGCAATACAAACAATTGAAAACTGTTTAGTCTTCCTTCTAATCATCAATATTTCCAATTTGTTATCTGTAACTTAATATAGAAGGGCCGCCAAGAATTGTTCAAGTGTTGTACAAGCATAGACAAAAAATGTGCAATCCAGTCGAGCGGGAACACCGAATATTGGCTCCAGGAAACCGGCCGCCTTGATGACGAAGCCTCAAAATAAGCCACCCATTATCAGCCACTTGCGTGGGCTAAGGGGCGTGCAGAACTAGCCCTATTGCACCAGCGGAGCGCTTCGTACTCACCTGGCTCCGCGTTCGCGTTATCGCTTGGCGTCATCCCCGAAATGGTTCTCACGCCTATAGACGGGCAGGTTCTCGACTCCTGCAAGCTGGAACTGCACGAAATCACGTCCGGCGGTCACACTCTGGTATGCCGGGGCCACAGCGCACGGACTTCGATGGAAAAACGGACTCCAGAGGAACGGGAAGAATTCGCGCGTATGGGTGGCCAGGTCGGAGGGAAGCGCCGCGCCCGTGCCCTCACGAAGGAACGGCGCCAGGAGATCGCCCGCAAAGCCGCCGCAGCCCGGCGGGGGAACAAGCCCTAATCCATTTCTACTTCCTAACCGGAGCCTTCCTTGGAGCGAAACCTTCAGAAGGTTTCTCCCCCAAACCCCCTTTTCCAAGAGCTCGCTCTGACGTTGTGACCGGCAACCTTGGGGTAAAAGCGTTGCAGTTCTTCTCTTTTGCTTCGCTACGGCGGACAAAACAGACCGGCCGGTCGAATATAGGTCCATCGATCCGATTTCGCATCGCGGAAACCTGCCTCGACGAGCGAAACTCGATCGCCTTCGAGCAACTCGGATTACTTTGTCGGCGGTAGAAAGGGCGATGACCTTGGCAGGGCGCCACGACGGGGTGCTGTGTGTTGGAAGAGGGGGTGTGGGGGAGAAACCTTTTGAAGGTTTCGTCCCCACGGGTCCGGCCTAAACCACGCCTGACCCATAATCACTCCACGCCGAAATACAGCCCGGCGCAGCCATTCAGCCGTGATGCCCGTGCCCTAAGGCTCGGCGTTGCCTGCCTGGACAATCTGAAACCCATATAGTGAACTGCCGGGCCGGAGGGTGCCCACAGGGTTCACGGTTCACGCTGCTGCCGCCACGCTCACGACCAGAGGCTTTCCCAACTCGCCGAGCGCTTGCTTGATCCGCGGCGCGACCGGTCCCGTTGATTGTATATACGATCGTCGTATATACTGAGCATGGGATGGCTGAGATCGAAGGCTTCGATTGGGACGCCGCCAATGTGGGCCACATCCGGCGCCACGCGGTCACTCCCTTCGAGGTCGAAGGGGTTGCAGGCCGTCCACACGTGACTATCCCCGCGGAGATCATCAAGGGCGAAAAGCGATGGAAGCTTTTCGGCAAAACAGAATCCAACCGCTACCTGGCCGTGGTCTTCACGATTCGCCGCAAGCTGTTCCGCACCGTGACTGCCTACGAAATGAATGTTGCGGAGAGGAGGAAATATGCCCCGCAAATCGACTAACGTTCCCCGGTTCAAATCCGATGCAGAGGAGGCCGGCTGGTACACAACGGCGGAGGGCCGTCGGCAAACGCAGCGCGAGTTCGTTCGCGCGCTGCGGGCAGGGACCCTCAGCCGGTCATCCGGCCTGAAGGTCGCAAAGACAGATCCGAAAGCCCTCGCACAGCTCATGGAACAGGCCAAGGAAAGCGTAACTCGCGCCATTTCAATTCGCATACCGATCACGGATCTTGAGCGTGCCGAACGGATCGCCGACGAGACAGGCGTCGGCTACCAGACCGTGCTCAAGCGAGCGATCCGCGAGGGGCTGAAGAAAGCCGGCTGAAAACCAGGTCGAGACTATACCGGCGATCAACACGTTCGAGTCGAGGACAAGCCGAACGCGTCCTCCTGATGCAACGGCCTGTGCTCCGCCGCGTTTCGCCACGTTCTTGCCTTGCCAGATCAGGAGAGTGGCGAGCGAACACACGCTGTCGCGACGGATCGAGCGTTTCGCGTGGTCATCCGCAACCTCTCAGGGAATGGCCCAAGCGCCGAACCGCAAGGAACAAAACCTGCAGGAGGCCGCACGTCACGACAATCCCGCTCACCGCGGTTCGCTCTCCATCCGCTCGCGCAGGATCGCATTGATCCGGCTGAGGTGTCCCTGACCCTTCGCTTTGAGCCAGGCCAGGACATCATTGTCAATGCGGAACGAAATCTGTGATTTGAGAGGACGATAGTACCTTCCGAGCATTCCCTTCGCCCATTGCGCGGGCGGCAATTGGGGTACGTCGGAATGATCGAGACTGCGATCCCGCTTCTCGTAGAGCCGCTGGGTTCGGCTGCTGATCTTAACCGATCTGGTCCTCGTAGATGCTTTGCGCATATGCCACCGCCTTTGTTGCGGAAATGATGTGAAATGATCTCGACTGCCGGCTCGCTGCGAATTGATGATACTACGACCACCAGCACCAGGTTACGCGTCATCCCGATGGCTAGGTAGCGCTGCTCCCTTTCGTCCTCAAACGTGGTAATTCTCGGCGACGATGTGATTTGGGTCCGCGAACGCTTCCGAGCGCTGGATTTGTTCGCGGCCAATCTAGCCGTCGATGCCATATTCGCTTAGGAGCGGCAAGGTGACATATCGGCTACCGAGGAAAGTCAACTCGTACACTTCAGTATCAGGCGACGCGACATACACCCAGTCTCCGGGAGCAATCTCGCCCATCAAGACGCTGGTATAATCGCCGGCGGCGCGGATTATCGGTGCCGCTGGTACCCGCCCCACCACGCTAAGCCAGTCGAAGTCCTCGGGAACCTGCTGCAGCCGGCGGCAAAACCCGTGCCCGACCCCTAAAGAAAGCCAGTGTCCGAAGACCGCCCGCAAAATACTGAGTTCGATCACAACGGGGAGATGACACAATTTGCCGCTTCTCTTCTTCGGCCCGCCGGAACGCGCGACTGCTGAAAAAGCGCGCGCACGCTCACGCGGCCTCCTCGACGCTCAAGACCAGGCGCTTGCCAAGCACGTCGAGAGCGTCCTGGATCCGCGGCAGTTTGGTGGGGTGCCTGGGGTCGAGCATCCGGCGGACTTCCTTCTCGTCGCAACCAATTCTTCGCGCCAACTGCACATTGGTCATTCCGGCCTCTCGCATCGCAAGATAGAGTGCCGCTTTCGCAGCCATCGGCGCCGGGACCGGAATCAGCCGTTCTCCCCGCGCCGCTCTGGAAGCCTGTGGGATGTGGCGCCCGTCCGCAATTCTTCCGGCGATAGCCTCCTCCAGACAGTCCGCGGCCTGCCAAAGGGCGTCCCTCTCTCCGTTTCCTTGCGTGATTGCCTCTGGGACATCCCGGAACTCGACCACCAGGACTCCCGGCTTGTCTCCCCTCTCAAACCTCGCTGGATATACGAACGTGCGCACGGCTGCCTCCTCTATTCGAAGTCCTTCTCGCTCAGGCAGAGTTGCTTGAGCATCTTGTGATAGGCACGTTTGTCAACTTCATCCTTCAGGTTGCACAGTGGTCATGTCGGACCCGTAATAGAGCAGTCCGTGGCTGCCTTTGCCGCGATGAGCCACCCAGCGAACCTCCACCCCTCGCTCTTTGCCCAAGGCCTGGATGCCACCAACTCGTTGCCTCGCACACCTCCTAGTGTCGGACAAAAATGTCCTGCTTGCAAGTGAAATCGGCCTTGCCTCCGACGTACTTGCACACGTCCACCCAAACCAAGAACCTTCGGCACCTGTTCTTCGCCTGTATTAGCAGGGACCGCCCCCGACGAAAGCCCTCAGGCGTCCGCTGCTTGCGGGCATATCTTCACGCATGACGTCGGCGGCGTCCACGGAAACCGAACGGCGCGACTTCTGGGAGATCTGCGAAGAGCGCTACCAGGCGCGAAGTTTGATCCTGACCTCGCAGATGCCGGTCGCGCGCTGGCACGAGCAGATCGGCGATCCCACCGTGGCTGACGGTATTCTGGATCGCCTCGTGCACAACGCCCACCGAATCGAAATGCGGGGTGATTCAATGCGGAAGAATCGAGGCAAAGCTGGATAATGTGCCTCCGTCCGAACCGGACCGCAAAAGTCGGAGGTCGTCTGACGTACGATGGATTTGGAATGACTGATCAACTCCAGGCTTCTGTGGCCCTGCCTTTCGCCCTCAAGGAGCGCCTGTCTGCGGAAGACGACCCGGCGCTCTGGGAACAAGTACTGAAGGTTCTGGCCGAGGACGCGTCAGTACTCGAACTCGTTACTGACGGTTCACCGCTATACGCTGAAGTAGGCGTGTGTTCTCATTGGCTGCGTCCACATCAGACCCGGTGGACTGCGGCCGGTGGTTTTGCGTGGCCGGCTGGGTATGGCGGCACCCGCTTCAGCAGAACCGGTCTTCCACTTTTTGATTGGAGCGTCAGACTGCAGTTCAATCTTGCCCCAATAGGCTGGGTCATTCCGGAAACATCGCCGGCAAAACGCTTTATTTCGGTCCGCGTCGCGGTTCCTTCCCGGACGACTCGGCACCGCCAAGCGGCGGTGCACACTCTCTGGCCGCCCGGGACTTTGGATGCCAAGCGGAAGCGAACTGTCTTCTATGGACTTCGAAACTTGAATGGCGTTTGGGAACGCAAGGCATGCTCCAGGGACCGCAAACGACAGATGCAGGGTTTTAGTCATTGCTGATCCGCCATTCTTTCGGAGCGCTCATCGCGCTCCAGGGGCTCTGTGTGCTGGGCGGGGACAAGGGCTGCCGCCCCTTTCCCCGCACCCCTTTCTCCGCTAGCGGCATCCTTCCTCCGCTGCGCTCCGGACAGAATCCTCTTGACCAAGCTGAACACTTGGCGGACAATCAAAGAGCCAGCGTCGCTTCGCTCCGACGGTGTTCACCTTCGGCCCGGAATAGTGTTCGGCTTCCCTCCGGAATGCTGTTCAGCTTCGCCGGAATCCCCAGCACACGTCTCCTAAGCACAATCACCTCGGTCTTCAGTTGGAGGACAAACGGCATTGACAGCCAGCCGTGGCCTCCCGGACTCGGCGGCCGAAATCTCTTCGCAATGCTTCTGGCTGCACAGCATTGACTACCGGTTCGGACAATACATCCCGGATCCCATGGCCTTCTGCGCCATCGCATAGAGAACCCTGTGTGGCCCAGACGTCCGGCTCCTCCACGGTGTAGGCCTGCTGCACGATCTGCACAGTCTGGGTTTTCACCAGACTGTCGATGCGCACCTCACCGCTCGCGCCGGGAGTGATTTGCTAGTAGGTGGCTAACTGGAAAAGCGTAGTCGGGCGAGGCGCAGGAAGGCCGGCGCGATGCCGTCTTGAAATCGATCACCCGCCCTTCCACGTCCAGCATGTCCACGCGACACCGGTCGACACTCGGACCACACTTCGGAACTCTACGTCGGAGCCCGTGCCGGCGGCTTTGCGCGATAGTCGGCCAGCCCCCGTGAGCTGGCTGAATGCCGTAACACGGTTATCAGACTGAGTCGCCCACGGTAACATCGAGCCGAAACCGCCAGCCGTAACCTAGGCCGGCAATGGCTGTTTGTAGTGCCGTACTTTGATTTCATCCTGATGCTGGCGGGCTTGCGCGAGATGGTAGGCCGTTTGCAGGCGCAGCCAGTGATCAGCGTTCGACCAACCGGCCTTCTCTAAGCGGATGGCCATCTCAGCCGATATTCCGGCCTGACCATTTAAGACACGGGAGAGGGTGTGGCTTGCCACGCCCAACACCTTGGCGCCGTCGGTCACGTTCAAGCCCAACGGATCCAGGCAGGCATCCTTGATAGAGCGGCCCGGATGAGGGGGCGTCTTCATCGGCATCTGTGTCACTCCTTTTCTAGTGGTAGCGGGGTGTGTGATGCCGATTTAGCTCGCCTTGCGCAAAGCGTCCTCAACAGCATCCGGGTGGTGAGCAATTACCGCCAGGAGGATGCGCGCCGGTCCGTCCGGTTGCGTGCGGCCCTGTTCCCAGTTCTTGACCGTCGCCGGGGCGAACCCGAACCGTGCAGCGAATTCCGATTGACTCAGGTCAAGCTTCTGGCGAAGAGTCCGAACGTCGACCATGGGTCTGCGCTCGATGCTCACCATGGTGACGCGCACCGGAACATCTTCCCCGCTGGCCCACGCGATGGCCTGCTTTACGCTGCGAACGAGTCGACGGCCGGCAGCCGTGTGTTTCTTGGCTGGGGCCTTTTTGGTTTGGCTCCGCATCATCAGTTTTCACTCCTTTTCTTGTATCGCGAAACGAGCAGCGGAAGTAACCGCTTCAGGCTTCGTTTGTCGGCTTCCGAAAGATTCGTTTTCTCATTCTTGGCGTAGATGTCCAAAAGGAATAGCGGGATGGATTGATTGTAGTAGTAATAGATCACACGTGCGCCGCCCCGTTTGCCGTGTCCCCGGATTGCCCAGCGGATCTTTCGCACGCCACCGGTTCCGGGCACCAATTGGCCCGCTTCCGGGTTGGCGCCCAGGTGCGCAACCAGAGCGTCGCGCTCGGCCCCCGTCAGGATCGCCTTGGAGTGGCCCGCGAATTCCTCGGTTTCCACCACTGTCATGGGCGGCATCATAGCCTTACGTTATTCGATCATACGCTTTTCGCGTATGCAAATCAAGCGTATAGGTTCGGCGCAGACTGGCGGCAGAAGATCGTAGCAGGCGAAACGGAGACCGAACCGAGACTCCGCACCAGCCTTGAGTTCGATACTCCGGCATGGCCGGTGTCGCGGGAAGCGAGCGCGTTGGAAGAGGGGGCGTGGGGGAGAAACCCTTTGAAGGTTTCGCTCCCACTGGCCCGGCCTAGCCACGCCTGAGCATAACCTATACACTCCACGCCGAAATACAGCCCGGCGCACCAAATGCTGTAAAATCAGGTATGCGATCAGTGGCCGGCAGCCTGGTCTTCCTGGCTGCCGCAGTCCCGGCTTTACTTGCACAGTCGGCGCCGGTTTCCGTTGACGGCGATCTCTTCGAGACCAAGATCCGCCCCCTGTTCGCAGAGAAGTGCTACGCCTGTCATACCGATACGCGCATGGGCGGGCTGCAACTCGACTCCCGTGAACACTTCCTAAAGGGTGGGAAGTCCGGACCCGTTGCCGTTCCTGGAGATCCCGACGCGAGCCTTCTAGTGAAAGCTCTGCGTTACGACGCAAATCCTAAGATGCCACCCACCGGCAAACTGGCCGCCGAGCAGATCGCCGCTGTCGAAGCCTGGGTCAAAGCCGGCGCGGTATGGCCGCGGGATGAGAAAGCCGCCACGATATCGCCGCCATACAAGATCACCGCGGAGCAGCGCGCGTTCTGGTCCTTCGAACCTGTCAAGCCGGCGCCTCCGCCGGACGTGAAGGATGCCAATTGGGCCCGCACGGAGATTGACCGCTTCATTATGTCAAAGCTGGAGGCGCGCGGGCTGCATCCGGTCCGCCGCGCCGATCGGCGCACGCTCATTCGCCGCGCCACCTACGATCTTACCGGCCTCCCGCCCACCGCCGAAGAGGTCGATGCATTTGAACAGGACCGCTCTCCCGATGCATTCGCCGAGGTTATCGATCGTCTGCTCGCCTCGCCGCGCTATGGCGAGCGCTGGGGACGCCTCTGGCTGGATGTCGCCCGCTACTCCGACGACCGGCTCGACTCGGAACGCGACAACCCCTATCGGGCTTCCTTCCGCTATCGCGATTGGGTGATTCAGGCCATTCAGAACGACATGCCCTACGACGTTTTCGTGAAAGCCCAAATCGCTGGCGATCGGCTTCCCGATCGCGAAAAATACGAAGCGGGCCTGGGCTTTTATGCCCTGAGCCCTGAGATGCAGGACGATCGCGTGGATGCCACCACGCGCGCCTTCTTGGGCCTCACGGTTGCCTGCGCGCAATGCCACGATCACAAGTACGACCCTATTCCCACCCGCGATTTCTACTCTCTGATGGGCATCTTCCGCAACACGGACCTGCACGAGGTTCCTCTCGCTCCCAAGGAGACCGTGGATGCGTACAAAGCGCAGTCCGCACTCATTCAGAAAAAAGAGAAAGAACTCAAGGAGTACGTCGACGCGCAGTCCGCGCAACTGGGTCTCATCCTCGCTTCCGAAACCGCGCGCTACCTGCTCGCCTCCGGCCAGCCATCGAGCGAAGTTGCGTACACAACCGTATGCCCCGCGCTCGATCCGGAAACGCTGGCCCGCTGGACAAAGTATTTGGCCGATCCCGAAAAGCAACACCCCTTTCTGCAGGATTGGTACGCCGCCACGACCGAGGATCTGCGTGCGAAGGCGGCCACGGAATTCCAGGCCCAGGTACTCGCCGTTATCGCCGAGAAGACCCGCGTCGACGATGAAAACCACGTTCGCCTGGGTCTCGATCCCACTCGCGACGATCTCTCCAAAGCGAATCTCGTCTCGCTTGACCGCGCCAAGTTCGGCCTCTGGGAAGACATGCTTGGCGATCACGGCGTCCTGCACTACGGAGAGTCCAAGAAAGAGGACGCCAAGATCGACCGTTTCCTTTCGGGCGTTTGGCTCGGCCACCTCACCCAGCTTCGCGATCGACTGGCCGCGCTGAAGAAGGACCTCCCGCCCGCCTATCCCGTGCTGCAAACCATTGCCGACAAGGAGAAGCGCGAGGAACAACATGTCTGGATTCGCGGCGATCAGAACAATCCCGGCGACCTTGCTCCCCCGCACTTTCTGGCAATCCTGTCGCCGGCGGAACCGAAACTCTTCGAGCGCGGCAAAGAGCGCCTCGAACTCGCCGAAGCCATCGCCAGCCCCGCGAATCCGCTGACAGCCCGGGTTATAGTCAATCGCGTCTGGCAGCAGCACTTCGGCTACGGCCTGGTGCGCACACCGAGCAACTTCGGCTCGCAGGGCGACCGCCCCTCGCATCCCGGACTGCTCGACTATCTCGCCGACCGGTTTGTGCGCGAAGGCTGGTCGCTCAGGAAACTGCATCGCGAGATCATGCTGACCGCCACCTATGGGTTGAGCGATGACGCCTCTGACCGCAACTATGCCGAAGACCCCGACAACCGCCTGCTTTGGCGATACAACCGGCGGCGGCTCGACGCCGAATCGCTCCGCGATTCCATCCTGTGCGTCTCCGGCAAGCTCGATTTGCAGGCAGGCGGCCCCGCCGTGCGGCTCGACAAGGAAAATAACCGGCGCACGGTCTACGCCTACATATCCCGCCGCCAACTCGATCCGATGCTTGCGTTATTCGATTTTCCAAATCCGAACAGCACCAGTGAGCAGCGCCTGCAAACTACCGTCCCGTTGCAGAAGCTCTTCTTCATGAACAGTCCGTTCGTCATCGATCAATCCACCGCACTCGCCGCTCGCGTTGCCGCCCATGCATCGAGTGACGACCAGCGCATTACAGCCATTTACCGCTTGGTGCTCCAGCGCGCTCCCACGCCTGAAGAGCAGAGGCTCGCTCACGAATTCATCCGCGGAAACGCCGGCGCGTGGCCCGAATACACCCAGGTCGTACTAAGTTCCAATGAGTTCACCTATCTCAACTGAGGAAAGACCCAGATGATCTTTAAGCCATCGCGACGGCAAATACTGCGCACCATGGGGACCGGCTTCGGCATGGCCGGACTTGTCGGTATTCTTAACGCCTCGCACACGGCCGGGTCAAAGGCTCGTCTCGGCGCAGCCTCGCCCATGGCCCCCAAAGCCCCGCACTTCACGGCTTCGGCCAAACACGTCATCTTTCTTTTCCTCAACGGTGGTCCCTCCCAGGTGGACACGTTCGATCCCAAGCCGATGCTGCAGAAGTACAGCGGCCAGCCCATCCCCAGCGGCAACCTGAAGACCGAGCGCAAGACTGGCAATCTGCTCGGCTCGCCCTTCGCCTTCCGCCGCTGCGGCAAGAGCGGCATCGAGATCAGCGAGATCTTCCCCAAGCTGGGAGACTCTATTGACGATGTATGCGTGATTCGCTCGATGTACACGGAGATCCCGAACCATGAACCATCGCTCTTCCTGATGAACTGCGGCCATCGCGTTCCGGGCCGCCCGTCTATGGGTTCGTGGCTCACGTACGGCCTCGGCTCGGAAAACCAGAACCTGCCCGGCTTTGTGGTCTTGTGCCCGGGTTATCCCATCGTGGGGGCCCAACTGTGGAGTTCCACGTTCCTCCCGGCTATCTACCAGGGCACTTATATTCCGAACAGCGAGAAGACTCCCGACAAACTCATCAGTTACATCCGCAATCCGTCAACGCCATTGCCAGAGCAGCGGCGCGCGCTCGATCTGCTGCGCCGGTTGAATCTCATCGAAGAAAAGCGCGAGGGCGAAGATAGCCAGCTCGAAAGCAGCATCCAGGCGGCTGAAATCGCCTACCGGATGCAAAGCGAAGCGCCGGAGGTCTTCGATATCGGCAAAGAGCCCGAAGCCATCCGTAGCCGTTACGGCGACCATGATTTCGGGCGCGGCTGTCTGATGGCCCGCCGCCTGGTGGAGCACGGCGTGCGCATGGTGCAGGTCTATTACGGCAACGGCCAGCCCTGGGATAACCACGACGACATTCTTATTCATCGCAAACTGGCCCATGACGCCGACGGGCCCATCGCCGCCCTATTGGCCGACCTCAAGGCGAGCGGACTGCTGAAGGAAACGCTGGTCATCATTGGGGGCGAATTCGGCCGTACCCCGGTACTTGAAGTCAGCGGCCTGGTGAAAGTGCAAAATGGCCGCGATCACAACAGCCACGGCTTCTCGACGCTGCTGGCCGGCGGCGGCGTTAAAGGCGGCACGACGTACGGCAACACCGACGAGTTCGGCTTCAAGGCGGTGGAGAACCCCGTGCACATTCATGACCTGCACGCCACTGTCCTTCACGCCCTAGGAATGGATCACACCAAATTGACCTACCGCTACAGCGGCCGCGACTTCCGCCTGACCGACGTTGCCGGGAATGTGGTGCACGACATTTTGGCCTGAGCGCCTATTGCGGGACGACGGCGCTCTCGGCGAGGCGACGCTGGAAGGCTACGAAAAAACAACGTAGGTGGCCGCCCGTCCGGTCCCTTGGATTTGTTCCATCATTCCGAGCATGTCCCAGTTCTGCCACCCTTCAACTGCTTTGCCGTCGGCAATCCTCATAATTGTGATGCCCGTCGCGTAAACAGTCTTGCCGCTGGCAGGGATGCCCAATCCAGGGCCAGTATGCTTCGCCGTGAACGACCAACGAACGCACAGGCGATCGCCCTCTGCGAGGGTCTCGTGGACAGTCGTTCGAATTCCCTCCATGGCGGCCTGTATGCGGTCGAACAAAGGATAGAAGCCGTCCGGGCCTACCGAATCCAGTCCGCCTTCATGCAGCACGCCATCCGGCGCAAGCATTTCGGGAATCGCATCGCGGCGGCCTTTGTTCCAGACCTCCTCGAACCAACGCTCTCCCAAGCCTCGCTCTTCTTCTGTCACGGTGTCCCTCCTTCCGTCCATGGTACTCCAGTCCTCTGCTGGACAGCCCATGTTGACTTGCAGGCGTGTCGTCAAATAGATTCATCGGGCCAACGGATTCACCGCGATTGAAATTGCGGTATGGATAGAAGAAGATCGCCGGACCGCCAGGACGCGAAAATAGGAGACCATCCATGCACGCTGCAGTGTTGCATTTGACGATTGATCCGGCGCTTGCGCCCGCCGCCGCCGCTGCGTTCACCAGCGAGATCTTGCCCAGAGTGCGGGCCGCACCAGGGTTCGTCGCCGGATACTGGCTGGAACCGGTTGACCGCCAGGGCTTCGGTTTTCTCCTGTTCGATACGGAGGAACAAGCTGTCGCCGCAACACCGCCGGCTACCGCGTGGCCGGCGCCGGGGGTGACGATCCTGCGGACGGATGTGCGGCGTGTGGCAGTCGCGTTACATTGAAGCTGCTGCGACACTCGCTGTGCACGTGTAATTTCCAAGGCATCAGATACGCACACGCTATGCTTGTGGTGGACGGGGCAGTATTTTCCAGCCCTGCTGCGGGCTAAAACAATAGGCGGTTTGGCCAGCGATGGGTCTCCGCGTTAAAGTAACGCGAAAATAACGAAGCATACTATCTGGCGCCCTCGAATCACGACCGTGGCTGCCTTGCCCGAGAGCCTCAATAAGCCAACTATTATCATTCGCGCTTCGCAGGCTCCGCGTTATTTACGCGTTATTTTTGGCGTCATCCCGCGTCGGATTTCGCGTTATCCACACGCTATTCCTGGGGGCCTGTCTTTGCGCGGCAGGTCCCCGCCGCTCCACGGGCAGCGCATATCTGTCTAGGGGTTGCCCGAACCGGCCGTGGAGAAGGGTCGGCCCGCCCGCCCCGGGCGCCGATGCCTGCTCAAAACCGTGAGTGGCGCTTTCTGAGGTGGACCCCAAAGGTTGGACAAGTTTTGGCCGTCGCTCAGATGGTGCGGCGGGGTAACCAAGAGGCGGCCCGAAGGCCGCCATCTATTCCGGGCTTGAGTCGGCGCTCGGGTCGCATCCCTGCCTTGCCCTATCCTCCTATCAAGCTCCCCCATTTATAAGACAGCTTCGCCAAACCGGCAAACAAAAAAACATCCATTCTGGCAGAAACAGCGATAAATCCTGGGGGGCTTGGGGGCAAAGCCCCCCATCATAGCGACGCCCTTTTCCTCTTTGACCCCTGCGGGTACAGATTTGCCGGCGTGCGGTAGCCGAACGCCTGGTGCGGACGCCGATAATTGTAGAAACGGAAGTAGCCGTCCAGCGCCGGATACAGGTCGGCCCCGCTGGCGAAGTCGCCGGGGTAGATGAGCTCGTACTTCAAACTGCGCCACCGCCGCTCGATGAAAACATTGTCCAGGGCCCGGCCGCGTCCGTCCATGCTGATGGCCACGCCGCGCTTCTTCAGTGGCGCTAGAAAATCCGCGGCCGTGAATTGGGAACCCCGATCGAAGTTGCAGATCTCGGGTTGGCCGACGCGGAAGGCGGCTTCCGGGGCCGCTAGACAGAAGCCGGTCTCCATGATGTTGGAGAGTTCCCAACTGAGCACGTAGCGGCTGAACCAGTCCATGACGGCGACCAGGTAAAGGAACCCGCCACGCATCGGAATATACGTAATATCGGTGCTCCAGACCTGGTTGGGCCGCTCGATGGACAGGCCGCGCAGGAGATACGGGTAGGTCTCCGTGGCCCGGCGCCGGGCGGCTCGAGTTGGGTTTCGGATAAAGAGCTTCGATTCCCAGAATACCCATGAGCCGCTGCGCGCGCTTGCGGTTCACGCCCAGCGTGACCGCCATACGCCGGCTGCCGAAGAAGGGACACTCCAGATACAGCTCGTCGAGCCGCCGAATGAGCCGCAGGTTCTCGGCACTCTCCGGCCGCGGCTGGCAGTAAGAGGTCGAGCGTGGCAGGCCGAGCAGGTCGCACTGCTGTTGGATGGTCAGGCGCGCATGTTGCGGATCGATCCATAAACGACGGTCCTCAATCGATAAGGCCAGCTCCTTTTTTAAAAAGTCCAACTCCACTTTCAGTTGGCCGATCTGTTTGTAGAGCTCGTCCTTCTCGGCGTCGGTCTGCTGGCGCACCTGCTCGCAACCGTTGCCGAAAATGTCCGGCAAACCGGCCAGCGCCTGCTTCTTCCAGCCGCCGACCTGCGTTGGATGGACGCCGAAGACCTGCGCGATCTGGCCGGCCGTTTTGTGCGCCTTGATGGCCTCCACAGCAACTTTGGCCTTCAGGCTGGGCGGGTGATTCTTGCGTGTTCGTGGCATTGTCTCTCCTCCATTTTCAATGCCGCCGACCATCTAAGCAAAGGCCTTTTTCGTATCCAAAGTTCTGGGGTCCATTACAGCCGAATTGGCTCCGCTAACTGGCGGCTCCTGCTCGGAATTGCGATGGTGACCATGTTTCTATGGTGTTTGCGCCGCGCGGATGAGATCGGTTTGGGTATCGGCGTGTTCTATGTTTTCCTGCATGCTGCGGTGGATTATCGTTTTCGCGTCTGGCGCGGGCAGCCTGGGCTGTCGTCGCCATGCTTGCGACACGCATGCATCCGAGGGGAGCCTGATTGGGGGACCAATAGTGCGGGTCTTGGAAGTAATCGGCGGAGCGCCGGTCGTCGATTCCGAACAATGTCTGGGCTCTTTCGGACTTTGTCTTCCTGCTATTCATGGATTGTCGCTAATGGCCTAAAAACATTTGGAATATAGCAGTACTAGGCCTGCGAATTGCGGATTGATCGGCATAAATAACGAATTTATTACAGCTTTTTCTCTTGACATCTAGTTTACGGTCCGCGTACACTTACAGCTAAACTTGCTGCGCTAGTCGTACAGGTTTTGTTTGTTGGGGCAGTCGATTCCCCGGTTGAGCGGCTTGCCCGTCCCGCGTTCGCGCCACGTGAGCGGTCTTCCCAAGACGGTGAGAATGGCGGCAGCCTGCCTTTAAAGCCATGCTTTATCACTCGATCTAAGACCGATATTAGAATTAAATAAAATCCCGATTTAAGGCGTCCGCACGGGCATCCGTTAGTGGCCTTGGTGGCGATCGGGGATTCCTTCCGGACGCTGCCGACCCCCACGGCGTGCGATAGCCCCCTTTTAAGGCGGACGCAGGTCCGCGCACCCGGAGAATATGGACACCAAATCCAAAATGATCAGTTTCCGGCTCTCCGCCGCCGAATACGCCGACGCCCAGGAAGCCTGTCGCGCCTACGGTTACCGCAGCATCGCCTTTTATGCGCGCTACGCCACCCTGGCATTCCATGCCGCGTCCCGCTCCGACGCCTGCGAAGGGCAGATCCGCGAGTTGCGCGAACGGCTGGACACCATGGCCGCGGAGTTGATCCGCCTCTCCGCGCAGGTCCGGAACGGTTACGCGCGGGAAGCGGCGGGCGGCGGCGTGATGCCTTCAGCGCGAATTTCGGCTTCGCAAGCCTGAGAAGCGCGTGGCGGTCTCCAGCGCCGAGCGAACAGGAATAAAATGATTACTCTTACCGTATCTGTTGGCAGCTTGAGGAATTCTTTATGAGACGGTCGCTACTAGCCGCATTTGTCATCATTGGAACCGCGCTGCTTGCCGCCGGACAGACGCCAGTATCCCCAATCGATGCCCGCCTAAGCACAAAGGCGGAAGACAATCACACCTCGCCGCCCGCGGCTAACCTACCTGCGCCTGGTCCAGCCACATCCGATTATGTGCTGGGGCCCGGAGATAAGCTTTCGATCATCGTGATGGATCTGCAGGACGACCCAAGTTTCACCGACCAAACATTCCGCGTGGATATCTCGGGAGACGTGAGCCTTCCGTATGCAGGCCGGGTGCGCGCCGCTGGCTTGACAACCCAACAAATCGAGGAAGAGATCGTTGCAAATCTATCGAAGCTCATCAAAGCTCCGCAGGTTGTGGTGAATATCGCCGAATATCACAGTCAACCAGTTTCGGTGCTTGGAGCGGTAAACACCGCCGGCGAATACCAGGTTCTGGGACAAAAGAAGCTGCTAGCGGCGCTGTCCTTGGCGGGAGGGTTTACGGAGGAAGTCGGGAATACCGTCACCATCACCCGCGAACTTCAGTGGGGCCGCATACCCCTGCCGAATGCGCACGACGATCCGACTGGGCAGTTTAGTATCGCGTCGGTAAGCGTCAAGAACGTTCTGCACGCCACCAGGCCCGAAGAGAATATCCAGGTCATGCCTGAGGATGTGATCTCCGTCTCCAAGGCGGAAATCGTTTATGTCGTCGGATCCGTAAAGCAGCCAGGCGGCTTTCCTATGGGCCAGGATGAAACGCTTTCAACCCTGCAAGTGCTCTCCCTTGCCCAAGGAACAACCAGCACTGCTGCTTTGGACAAGGCCCAGATCATACGGCTGGTGCCGGGATCCCCAACGCGCACTCAGCTTGCCATCAATCTCAAGCAGCTTTTGCAAGGCCGTGTGGCGGATGTGCCGCTTCAGCCAGGGGATATTTTGTTCGTACCGAACAGCAAGCTGAAGACAGCCGGGCTGCGGACAGTGGATGCAATTGTGAATGCCGCGACCGGCGCGGCTATTTACGGGTCGAGGCTCTAGAGAGCTATGGAACAATTCAACGGGAATTCAGATCCCCGGCAAATCGCTGGGCTCTTGCCGGCCGCTTCCGGCAGAGCGGTTGCTCAGACGCCGCTCGCCGAAGTAGCTGGGCCCTCGCCTTATGACGCCTACGGGGCCTCCGATTCCGGCGGCATAATCGAGTACGTGAAGGTGCTTCTTCGCCACAAGGGCAAGCTGTGCCTGTTCGCGCTCGGCGGAATCGTTTTCGGGATTTTGGTCGGTATCCCCTTTACGCCGATCTATAAAGTTCGCACGGCTCTCGAGGTCGTTAGTCTCAACCAGAACTTCATGAACATGAAAGAGACGAGCCCAGTCGCGACAAACGACGAATCTTATGAAACCTCGGAAGAGGAAACGCAAGTCGAGCTGCTGCAGAGCGATGCCCTTCTCGACCGCGTGATCAACAAGTTCGACCCCGGTTTGGTCTACATTCGCCACAATCCGCGCCTGGCGGAGTCCGGTTGGCGAAAAACACTGCATTTGTCCCAGCATACGGATCTGACCGATCGCCAACTGCTGCTGACGGACTTAGCGGGCAGCCTAAAAGTTCGATCGACCCCCAGGACCAGAGTGATCGAAGCGACAGCCACATCGACCGACCCGCAGCTCGCAAAGGATTTCGCGAATACGCTGACGACTGAATTCATTGAACAGGCGATTGAAGCTCGCCTGCGGACCACCGAAAAGATTGGCGATTGGCTCGGCCATGAGTTGGACGACGCCCGTGCCAAATTGGAGCACTCGGAGGATGCCCTTCAAACTTACGCCGGCAAGTCGGGACTGATCTTTACAAACACTTCAGACGACCAAGAGACAAACATAGAGACCGAGAAGCTGCAGCAAATCCAGCAGCAACTTACGTCGCTGATCGCCGACCGGGTGACAAAGCAGGCGCGCTCTGAATTGGCGCAGCACAGTCCCCCGGATTCCCTTCCGGACGTGCTGAACGACGAAGCCCTGCGGACCGCCCAAGCTAACGTTGCCGATGCCACGCGAAAAGTTGCCGATCTGTCCGCTGTCTTCACCCCGGATTTCGGCAAGGTGAAACGGGCGACTGCGGAACTTGCCGCTTTGAAAAACTCGTTCGAAGAACAGCGCTCGGCGATTGTAGAACGCATCAAGAACGATTACACCGAAGCGCTCCGCAAAGAGAAGCTGCTGGAAACGACCTACGACGCGCAAGCGCGCGAAGTAGTCGGCCAGGATGAAAAAGCGATTCAATATAACATCCTGAAGCGCGACGTTGACAGTAATCGGCAATTGTACGACACCATGCTGCAACAGTTGAAGCAGTCGTCAATTGCCTCCGCATTGCACGCCAGCAACGTTCGCGTGATCGATCCCGCCACTTTGCCGCAGAAACCTATTTGGCCAAACTACATGATACTGGCTCCTTTAGGGTTGTTGTTCGGCCTGCTGGCGGGATTGTGCGCCGTCGTTGTCAGCGAACGAATGGACCGCAGCCTACGCCAGCCCGGAGAGATTCAGCTTTGGACTAATTTGCCCGAATTAGGCACCATTCCCAGCGCATCCGTGGATGCGGGCAAGAGAGTTCGTATCAAGGTGCGGCGTGGCACCCCCAACTCCCTCCCACTCGAACTGCCCGTCAGCGATGGAAAGTTCGACCGCTCGGTCGAGTTGGTCACCTGGCGCCGCAAGCCGAGCGTGTTGGCCGAGGCATTTAGGGCAACCTTAACTTCTATTCTGTTTGTCGGCGAGAACGGCAGCCGGCCCCGAGTCGTCGTGCTAACGAGCGCCAATGCGGCAGATGGCAAGACTACGGTCACTACCAATCTGGCTATCGCGATGGCGGAGGTTAGAGGAAACGTCCTCATTATTGACGCCGATCTGAGGCGCCCTCGATTGCACGACGTATTTGAGGTTCCGAACGGCCGCGGTCTAACTGGTCTGCTTAGAGAGCCGGTGCTGTCGCTCGACGAGATCTCGAAATCGATTCAACAGACGCGGGTGCCGGGCCTGTCCGTGCTCACGAGTGGCGCGCCAACGCACAGCGCCGCCAACTTATTGCATTCAGGTAACCTTGCCGACCTGCTGGCTAAGTTGAAGGGTCAGTACGATATGGTGCTGATCGATACTCCACCTATGCTCCGGATGGCCGATGCGCGCCTGATCGGTCGCCTCGCGGACGCCGTGATCTTAGTTGCCCGAGCGCAACACACTACTCGCGATGCAATCGTCGCGGCCTATCAGCGCCTCGCGGAGGATCGGATTCGCGTCCTTGGTACCATTTTGAACGACTGGGATCCCAAGCGTTCACCAGCAGGATACTATGGTTATTATGGCGGCTCACGTTACGAGGCATACCATAGCACAACGTCGCTACGCTCATAGTACATTCATTGCCCACCTTCTGCCGCCATGAGAAGATTCCCTTTGGATCTCTCGATGTCCGGCAATTCGCTGTGGCGTGCGGGCAGTTCGTTAGTCATCGCATCCGTTGGTACATCGTCGGGGATCCCCATGGTCAGGAACGAATTCATACTGTCTTCGAACCGATAACCGCTCGGTGCTTCATCCCCTCGGCGCCCGGATCGGCTGAAGTGTTTCGATCAAACCAGGCGCGGCAGGGCAAATATAGCGCTAACGCAGTAATTGTCGGCTGAGCTTATGGGGTTTTATTTCACAATACGCGAATCGATCCGGCTTAACCGGTACGTGGCGGCTGGAATCTACATGGTACAGAGCCTTTGGTTTTCGCGCTTTGGCCGACTGAGGAAACAGGTGCGTGCGAGGCGGCGAGAGGAGGGTCTTCGCGGGGTGGCGATGTGCCTTCGCTTTAGGGATGAGGCCCCATTCCTCAAGGACTGGCTCGACTACCACTTTGCTTCGGGAGTGGAGCATTGCTTCGTATACAATAACTTCAGCGCGGACAATTACGAGGAGGTACTAAATCCCTACCGGGAGGCTGGCAAGGTTACTCTGATTGAGTGGCCGCGGGTCCCCGCATCTCCTGCCGCCGAGGAAGACTGCGTCTTACGCGCTGTTGGCCAGTATAAGTGGGTCGGTTTTCTGGATGCTGACGAGTTTGTGGTGATCCGCGGTAACGTCGGGATCGAAGCGTTTCTGTCGGCCTATGCAGACTATCCCGCGGTCGCGCTTCACTGGTATATGTTTGGATCAAACGGACACAAAACACGGCCCTGCGGGCCCGTATTCGCCGAATATATACGGCGGGACCGTTGGCCGAATCGTCACGTAAAGTGCTTTGTGCGCCCCGACCGCGTGACACAGAACCGCAATTCGCACTCTTGGTACTTCGAGGGGATGCGTAGCGCTGTCACGGAAAAAGGCCGGAAGGTAGCCGGCAGTATTTCGATACCCGCCTCGGCTGAGCGCGCGTGGATAAATCACTACTACTGCAAAAGCGAGGAGGACTACCTGGAAAAGGCCGCCCGCAAGTCTACTCTCGATCGAGTAGGAATGCTTTTTCCGACCCACTCAGCGGAGCGCCTGAACGAGGCTATAACGAAGTCAAATGAAGTGATGGATGACTGCGCGGCCCGCTATTACCGGGCGCGATGCGATGCGATGTCGGGCCTGCTCAATGATGGAGCTAGATCGCTATCCAGGTCGTAGGCCGGCTATTCCTAAAGGTAAGGTAGCAGACGTGAGACAGACTGCCCCGCAGCCATTAGGCCCTAGGCTGATGCGCGGAATCGGTGCCTCGGCGTTGGGGCCGGTCGTGACGTCCGTGATCCAGCTTGCGTCCGTGCCGCTGCTTCTACATGCCTGGGGTGCCTCTAAGTACGGGGATTGGCTTTTACTCTCAGCGATACCCAGCTATCTGACGTTCAGCGGCCTCGGGTTTGGGGACTCGTCCGGCAGCGACATGACGATGCGTGTGGCCGGCGGTGATCGCGAGGGCGCGGTGGCGACACTCCAAAGTTCGTGGGTACTCCTGTCCGGGCTGTCGGTGGTGGTGCTTGTTGGAGCAGCATGTATAGTTTGGTGGCTCCCGTGGCAGCAAACGCTTCATTTGGCAGGTATTACCAACCGATGCGCGGCATGGATCGTGCTGGTCCTCGCAGGATGGATACTGGCTGTACAGCAGTGGAGCATCCTCGAGAGCGGATACCGGTGTGACGGAAACTTCGCGCTCGGGAACTTATGCTCGACTATGCAGCGATTGCTAGAAGCTGTTGTAGGTACCGCAATCGGCATTGTTACGGGGAGTCTTTTGCTGGTTTCAGCGTCCTACCTAGCCTCCCGAATCATTGGCTTAGCTTTCTATAGATTGCTCTTAGGACGAGTCAGCCCCTGGCTAACCTTAGGCTATAGGAAGGCAAGTGTTGTTGTCATCTACCGCATGCTAAGGCCTAGCCTCGGTTTCCTTGCGCTTCCGCTAGGCACTGCAGTGAGCACCCAAGGTATGCTAATGGTCGTCGGGATTGCTCTTGGCCCAGTTGCGGTTGCGGCCTTTTCCACAGCACGCACGCTAACGAGAGTCGGGACCCAGATCGTTAACTCTATCGCCAATGGCATGTGGCCCGAGTTTTCTTCGGCCTTCGGCGCTGCCAATTTACCTCTGGCAAGAAGATTGCACCGCCATGCTTATCAGGCGAGCCTTATTATCGCGATTTGCTGCGCGGCCTTTCTTTGGGCTTTGGGCCCTACGCTTTACCGCACGTGGGTGGGGAGGTCGGTCAACCTGGATGTCTCTTGCTTCCATGTTTTGTTGCTGGTTGCGATTGCAAATTCGCTTTGGCTTGTGAGCGCCTTTGTGCAAATGAGTGCGAACAGGCATTTTCGTTTTGCCATGGCGTATTTGGCCGCAGCGGTCGTTTCCTGCGCGCTGGGCTACGCGCTGACAGAGCGGCTGGGTTTGGTTGGTTCTGCGTTGGCTCTGCTGCTGATCGAAATTGTGATGTGCGCCCTTGTTTTGCGGGCCTCGCTGAAACAGATGCAAGACACGCCAGCCGAGTTTCTCTGCGCTATCTTAGGTTCCGTTCCGTATTTTCTCCGGCCTGGGGTGGCTAGCCGCTTCCTGAGGGGAATCTGCTAATGCTGAAGGCCCGCGTTGCAAACTTGTCTGCTCCGGCCGGCTATGGTTCAAATTAAACGCGGCTTGCAGGACTTGCGAAGAAAGTTGTCCAGCCGCCAGTCGTGCGCTTAAGTGGAGCGTCACGCTCTTGAGCCACGCAACTCACAGGCTAAGAATCTCGCCCAAATTCCCCAGCGGCGTTCTGGCGATTGCGGAAAACGGTAGGAGATCTGGTCGGTTTGTGAGCATGCCGCCGCGATCAAAGCTAAGCCTGTGATAACTTCATCCTTGGTGAGTAGATTGAACAAGAGGCTGATGCGACCAAATCAAGCCGCGGGCGCGGCGAACGGCCTGTTTCTGGCGGTCGCGATTCCTTTCTCGTTACTGTTGAGTGCAGCTTCGGCCGGCCTTGGCGGCTCACCGGCTGAAGTAAGCATGCAGATAGTTGCGTTGCTACTCTTCGGCGTCAGCGTACTTACCACGGGGGGGCGGTTCATCGAAGCACCAGTCTACAAGGAGTCGAGAACGAGTGCGCTACTGGTTGTTCTATTCCTCTGCTCGGCAACCGTGAGCGGCGTCTTCGCAGAGGACCAACTGCTCTCGGTTTCTTACGTAGTGGGCATCGCCGTGACCTTTCTCATCAGTGGCGCAGTGTGGAACCTCCCTATCGACAAGGTGCTTACGAGCCTAAGAAATTATGCCGTCATCACGGCCGTACTTGCCCTAGGTGTCTGGTTGATTACGCCGGCCGTTGGGCGTCGCTTCGGCGGGGTAGTCCATTCGAACTACTGGGGATTGCTCTGCCTGAGTGTGTTTTGCCTAGCAGTTCTTATCAGGAGCGTACTTTTTCGGAGCGCTATTCAGATGGTCAGTATTGTCATTATTCTCGCTGCGCAGTCGCGTTCTGCGCTCCTTGCCGTTTTGGTGGCGTCCTTCGTCTTCGTCTACTCCCGCTTTCAATCGGCCCGCCTAGGGATTGAAGCCAAGCTCGCGGTTCTGGTCGCCACAAGTATCGGCGTTTTCCTTACTGTGGCCATCGCCCACGAAAAGATTTACGATGTCTTCGCCAGGGCGTTTATGATTAATGATCGCTACCGCGGCGTCACGAGCGGCTTTTCCGGCAGGACCGCCTTATGGAGGGCTGGCCTAGACGTGTTTGCGGCGCACCCCTGGTTCGGCGTTGGCGCCAAAATGGAATCGAACTTCATAAGCGTCGCTGGAATGGCACACGCGCACAATGGCTACATAAATATGCTGGTCCAATTCGGCACCATCGGTGCTGGCCTTTTTTTTGTCTTGTCGGCGCTTGCTTTGCGCAGGCTGCTTCATCTGGCCCACCAGGGGCTGCCGGGGGGAAGTGCGGGGATCGCGTTCGTGTGCGGCTATGCTGTTTTGGCAGTGTTCGAGCCCAAGCTTATTAATATTGGCAACCCTGTCTCAATTATCATGACCGTGTTTCTTCTCCGGCCTACCGGACGAACGGTATCAACGACGCCCATTCACAACGCGCTCCGGCGACAGGCTTGGCCCCCGGCGACGGCTCGCAGGCCGATTATGCTCCGCACGTCAATTAGATGACGCAAGTATGCCCTTCAATCTGGTTCAAGACCGGCAATCGAAAAAAGGCAGTCGGGCGCTATATGGCGAAGCGCTGATGCCTTGCTGCGCCGCCGCAGCTTTACTGCTGCTTTATCAGGCTAGTCTCCTCTTTGGCGACGCATCTGACGAGCCCCCTTCACAAGCTGCTGCGGTTGGATACGTCACCAAGACGTATTCCGGCGCGTTTTCCAAACTGACGGTGGATATTGGGAATACTGGACGGCCCGGGTTTGAGTGGTACCCGTTCCACTTCTTCGGGCAACCTGCTCCCCGACCGGAAAGTGTCAACGTAAACAGAGACGGAAGTATTGTATTTGGAACAGAGGGCCTCGACGCGAGCTTTGCCAGTGCGGCGCCGACCCGCACGGCATCGCGCTGGGTAGGCGTCGCATTTGGCGGCGGAGCCTACTTCGAGGCCGCGCTTAAATTTGACGCCGACAAGGCCGCTAAGAGGAAACCCAGGGGCTGGCCAGCATTTTGGTCGCTGGCAATCGAACATTGCGCTAATCTTGATGGGCAGCAGTGGCCCAAGCAGGCGCCGGGCTACGTGCATTTCGTTGAACCGGATTTCTTTGAATATGACGTTTGGTCCTTTTCGCCGCGTCATTACTATGGCGGCGCAATGCACGATTGGTACGGAATCTACAAGGCAACGTGTCCGGGGCGGGGCTTCTGTGGCGTGAGTAACTCCGGCGGGGGGGGGACCCGCTTCTCCAACTTTATCGTGAGGACGCCTCCAGAAACTGACTATAGAGCGTTCCATAAGTTCGGCTTTCTTTGGGTACCTGCTACGCGGACTAGACAGGGTTATGCCCAGTATTACTTCGACGGCAGGGCCACCGACGACAGGGTGACATGGCAGCGGTATACTGATCAACCGCCCCCCCCGGGGCTCGCGGATTGGACGTTTGGCATTATCGACAAGCAGCACCTTGTTCTTGTGCTTAGTACAGGTGTCGATCAGCCCCTGACAGTCGCTTCGGTTTCCGTATGGCAATCCTCATCTACCGAGAATCTCAGACAGCAATCCGGCTCTTAGCACCAATGGACCGCCTAACGAATGTTTTAATTTCCCAGCGGACGCCGTGAAAGCCCTGTGCGGTGATGGAGCCATAAGTTGTGGGTCTACCATGCCGCAGCTATTTCCTGCCACGTCGGCGTTTAGCCAGCATTGAAGTTGATTCGATTTGTTCTTTTTTGCCAGAGCATGAAGGTCGCGATCATCTACTCTCATCCAATTCACTACGCGCACGTCCTTTTTCAAGCGATGAAAGCGCGGGGCCTGGAGTTCGAAGTTCTGTACGTGGCGGCAGGTTCGAGCATAAGGCACGAGAAGACACCACAGTTGTCCCTAGGGTCCTACCGCTATACGCTTGCGCACGACGGCCTTTACCACACCGCTTCAAGGCGCGTTCGCGGGCGGTTCCCTTGGCGGGAACTGTCCGGTGCACGACCCGAAGTAGTTATCATCAGCGGGTATCGTAACCTTGAGTGCTGGGTAGCCTGGACATGGGCGCTCCTCCATCGCAGAAAGGTGATTATCTGGTGTGAAAGCAACGAGTTCGATTACCCTAGACACTGGATCCGAGAGCTACCGAAGCGACTGTTCTTGAGCGGCTGTGACCGTGGTCACGTCTACGGAGCGACAAACAAAGCCTATCTTATCAGATTAGGAATGCGCGCAGAACGCATCGAGAGCAAGCGCGCTGTTGTTGATGCGGCAATGTTTTCTACGAGCGCCGAGAATAAAGTCTATTCTACTGGCGACACGAAGAAACTGATTTACGTCGGTCGGCTCGCTCCCGAGAAGAATCTTGGAATGTTATTGCGTGCCGTGGCCAGGGCTGTCGCAGCGCGAGGCGGTAGCCCATGCCTGCGGCTGACCATAGCTGGCACCGGACCGCTGGAGCAAGATCTTCGTAGTGAAGCGTCGCAGCTTCGAATCGAACGCATCGTAGACTTTGTGGGATACTGTCCACAGCACGATCTGCCCGGCCTGCTTCGAGCCGCCGATTTTTTCGTGCTCCCCAGTAGCCGCGAGCCTTGGGGCCTAGCGGCGCTAGAGGCAATGTTGTGCCGATTACCTGTCATTGTGTCTACGCAGTGCGGATGTGCCGAGGACCTGATTACAGACGAGACGGGCTGGAAATTTTCCCCTTGGACGGAAGATGAACTTTCAGAGCTGCTGAGAAGATTGCCAGATATGCCAGCTAGCATGGTCGCCCGCATGGGTACAATCGCACATCAGGTGGCATCCGGCTACTCTCCTGAATTCTGCGCTCGGTCGATAGAGCAGTGCGTTGAACAAGCGACCGCCGGTCGCAGGATAGCAAGGCCCTCATCGCCAATGCCAGTACCAGAACGAATCCGAAGCTCAGAGGAGCGATAGGACAACAGTGAAAATTCTCCATGTGATGCGGACGCTCGATCCAGCATGGGGTGGACCTACTGAGGGCGCCCGCAACCTGACCTCACAAGCCGTGGCGCGCGGCTACGAGGCAGAGGTCCTGTGCGCGGATGACCCGGCGTCGTCCTGGCTTGAGGCCTGGAGCGTCAAGGTGCATGCCGTGGGCCCCGGCAAGTTCAAGTACGGATTTACAACCGGCCTCGACCGGTGGCTCGCGAGAAATCTCGGCCGGTTTGATGTGGTAATCGTTCACTCGATCTGGATGTACTTTAGCTATGCGGTATGGAAGGCGTCGCGACGGATCCCCGTGCCTTATTTTCTGTTCATACATGGCGCACTCGACCCGTGGTTCAAGAAGCAGTATCCCCTCAAGCACGTTAAGAAGACCATCTACTGGAAGGCGCTGGAGCATAAGGTTCTGCGCGATGCCGAAAGAGTTCTATTTACGACTCACGAAGAAATGGTGTCAGCGGACGGCGCCTTCCTCCCATATCAATGCCGGGCGGAGGTATCGGGATACGGGATCGTGCGGCCTAGCTTGCCGGACAACTTCAACGAGAAGCGTGTGATCGAGGATCTGACGGCGGAGCACTGTGAACTGGGAAACCGCAACTTTATTCTATTTCTTGCGCGTATACATGAAAAGAAGGGAATAGACAACCTGCTCAGAGCCTTTGCCGCAGTAAAGAAGGAACTTCCAGATACCGCAATTGTCATCGCGGGTCCGGGTGAGGAGAATACGGTAAACAGCCTGCGAACGCTGTCTGCGTCGCTAGGCATCGCGAGGGACGTAGTATGGACTGGCCCTCTTTATGAACATGCAAAATGGAACGCGCTACGAGCCGCCGAAGCTTATATTCTGCCGTCGCATCAGGAGAATTTCGGCATCAGCGTCGTAGAAGCGCTGGCCTGCGGGACTCCTGTCCTGATTTCCGACAAGGTAAATATCTGGCGGGAAATTGAGGCCGCCGGGGCTGGAGTCGTGGCGCCCGACGACGTTGAGGGCACCATCAGTCTTTTGAAATGCTGGGCCTCAATCTCATCCAAAGAAAAATCGGGGATGCGGGCGAGAGCGAGGGAGTGTTTCGGGAGCCACTTCGATATCACGGTGACCAGCGAACGATACTTCGCGCTGCTCCAAGAAAGATTCTGGCAGAGGGTGCCGGTCTCCGCGTGAACGACGTGCCGCCGGATCACTTCAGTCCCTTCTACGCAGAAAAGAGAACTCGGAACTGGTTTCAGAAACGTGAAATAACTGGAAGCCTGCGGCACGAAGCTGCTGAACACTCCTGACTGTGGCGTCCAGGGATCCAACGCCAGCCCGGTGATGGAATTCTACCAGGAGCTGTCCGATTGGCACGGGACAGTTGATAATCTGGGAGATAAGTTCATATTCAGTACCCTCAACATCGATCTTGAGAATGTCAATGCAGGAAGATCCGAGAGATGACACCGTCGTCGCTAGAGTTCGCACCGGCAGTTTCACTTCAACATCGCTCACGTGTTGATGCTGATTGGTGGTGGAGAACGTACCGCTCCTTGGCGACGGGGCAAAAAAGGCAATCTCGCCGTCAGTCGCTGCCAACCCATAGCGATGGAACGTGTAGTTGACTGGCAGGTCCTGCGTGCCTATCCACTCGGCGACCGGCGGGGAGGGATCAAAGCCGTGAACCGCAGAGCCAAACCGTTGAATCACTGCAAGATCGAACGATATGTCGTTTCCCACGCCGAATGAATACACAACGCTGGAAGATCCAAGCCATCCAGCGCGACTGTCCAGCCACCATAATCGGTGCCGAGCGAGGCCTTTCGCGGACGTATATCGTACGAATAAAGAACATCGCGGCCGGTCAGGAGCCTTCCGGCTCGCTTCAGCAATCTGGCATATCGTCGTAATGACATTGGAGATACTGGAGAATGATACCATACACGCGTTTCGTCAGTTCGGGCTAAGCCGTGCTGCTCTCCTCCATACAATCGTCGTTGCGCTCACTTGGGTAAGAAAATACGCCGAGGCGGTCGCTAGCAAGCTGAACGTCGGCCTGATGAACGCCACAGAGTTGCTCGGAGGACCAAAACCTGGCTGTATTGTCTCATAGAACCGTTGATTCGCGCGGCGGCGACGAAGCGATTCCCTTGAGGGAGAGTGTGCCGGTCGTGGATCTGTCCCGGCCCGATAATTCCGATTATCAAGTGGGAAGGTCCCATGCCATCTGGGCCTTGTGGCACTTTGTCGGCTTTCCGATTGTTCGCTCGAATTTGATGCCTATCTCCCGCGTTAAGGTTGCCGTGCTCCGTCTGTTTGGGGCGAGAATCGGGCGCGGCGTGTACTTGAAGCCCGGGATCAAGGTCAAGTTCCCATGGTATCTGACGTTAGGGGACCATTGCTGGATTGGCGAGGACGCCTGGATTGACAACCTTGCGCCGGTTACCATCGGTTCCCATGTGTGCGTGTCCCAAGCCGCCTATCTATGTACCGGGAACCACGACTGGACAACACCGAATATGAAGCTGACCCGGCGTCCGATTGTGCTCGGTGACGGTAGTTGGGTTGGCGCCCGCGCCATCGTTTCACCCGGCGTAACCCTCGGAATAGGCGCCGTTGCGGCGGCCGGCAGCGTGGTTACTAAAGATATTCCGCCGTATGAGATCTGGGCCGGCAACCCGGCGGTCTATGTCAAATCAAGGGTCTTAACGCCTGCCGAAAAATAGCGCCGAGCATCCCTGACCCTACAAGAAACCATGCGCCTCCTGATCCACGATTTCGCCGGCCATCCGTTCCAGGTCCAGCTCAGTCGCGAGCTGGCATCGCGGGAGCATCATGTAAACGCACGCCTATTCGGTCGGACTACGTGAAAATCAATTAGATTATGGACCGTCATTTTTGTCGCGGGAGTGGCCATACAGTTTTGGGTGCCCCTTATCGCCTAGCATTTCTTGGATGGCGACGATCGCCTCTACGGTTACGCAACATGATTGCAAATAATGGCTTGGCCAAGAGAGTGAAGATTGCAGGCCGTAACGGCCTTGCCAAATTTGCTGGTCGGGAAGACTTGTACAATTTAGAGTACTACTCCTACGTCGATGCCGAGGCGTCAAGAAGTGCGCCTACGATTGTAGAAGCAGTGATTTCCACGTTCGCGCCACGGCGAGTGATTGACGTGGGGTGCGGCACGGGAGCTCTCCTTGCTGCCTTTCAATCGAAAGGCGTTTCATGTGTCGGCCTGGAATATTCGGTGGCCGCTTTGAAAATATGCGCTCAGCGAGGGCTTAGTGTGTATCGATTTAACATAGAAGGCGATCAGCCGCAGGATCTGGGCAAATTCGACACGGTGCTCTGCTTCGAAGTGGCGGAGCATGTGTCGGCTCAATTTGCGGAGCCTTTGGTTAGCTTGCTCGTCCGGCTTGCACCGCGCGTGATTTTCACGGCAGCCACTCCGGGACAAGGCGGAGGAGCCGATCACGTGAACGAGCAGCCGCATAAATACTGGATAGGTAAATTCGAGAAAAGGGGTTATAGGATGCTGGAAGGGATAACGGAACATTGGCGCCGTAATTGGAGAGAAAACGATGTAGCAACCTTTTACGCCAGTAACGTGATGATTTTCGAGAGAGCAAACTGAGAAACAAAGCACCAGTCCGCCAGTTGTGAAGACTCAACACACAAATTGCCGTCGGCGCGCAACTATTGGTGCCGCAGAGAGACCGAGCGACGCGCAGCGCAAAGGCGTATGCACCTTCTGCCTCTAACGAGTGGGTCACGACTGAGGTTCACAAGCGCCTTCTTGAGAAATTGCCAGTGTTTGGCTATTTCCGACACAATCGACCGGTACTTCAATGTTTTCAGGCGATAACAGTCAGACGGTCATATGCGCCCAAAGCCAATTCGTTTGCTGATCCACGATTTCGCCGGCCATCCGTTCCCGGTCCAGCTCAGCCGCGAACTGGCATCGCGGGGCCATCACGTAACGCACGCCTATCCGGTCGGACTAGAGGGACCGAAAGGCCGGCTGGAGCCTTCTCAATCGGACTCCGATCGTCTCGAAATCCGCGGCATCCCTCTTTCCGGCGCGTTCCGCAAGTACTCGCCGGCAAGAAGGTTCTTCGCTCAAAGGCAATACGCCCGCGATCTGAAACGAATGATTTCGCGCGCACGCAATACGGGCAATCCCTTCGACGCCGTGCTTTCCGGCAACACGCCCATCGACGTGCAAGCGGAACTCCTGTGGCACTGCCGCCGGAATGGTGTCGGGTTCGTGCATTGGGTGCAGGACGTGTATTGCCGCGCGCTCGAATTCTTTCTGCGCCGCAAACTTGGCCGCCTGGCCGCGCCCTTGAGTTATCCGTTTTTCCGGCTGGAACAGATGGTCTCTTCCCGTGCCGATGCCGCCATTGTGATTGCCCCCGCCTTCGCCGATATACTCGCCAGTTGGGGCGTGCCGGGGGACAGAGTTTCGGTGATCGAAAACTGGGCGCCGCTCGATGAAATTCCGCCATTTCCGCGTGCCAATGAATGGAGCGCGCGGCACGGGCTCGGCGAGAAGACGGTTTTCCTCTATTCCGGCACCCTGGGAATCAAGCACAGGCCGGATTTGCTGTACCATCTGGCGCGGTCTTTGGATAGCTCCTGCCGGGTGGTTGTGATTACCGAAGGCATCGGCCGCGATTATCTGCGAAAGATGCCGCCGCTGGAAACTCTGCAACTGCTTGATTTCCAACCTTACGATCAGGTGCCCCTGGTTCTTGCAGGCGCGGATGTGTTGCTGGCCACCCTCGAATCGGATGCCGGCCAGTTTGCCGTCCCCTCCAAGGTTCTCAGCTACCTTTGCGCGGGACGGCCGCTACTGCTTGCCGCTCCCAAAATCAACCTCGCCGCCGAAATCGTAGAGCGGAGCTCGTCCGGCTTCGTGGCCGATCCGGACCGTCCCGAGGAATTTGTTGGGGCCGCGAAGCGTTTGGCCGCCGATGCGGGCCTGCGCTGCTCGTTGGCGGCAAACGCCCGGCGGTATGCCGAACGCGAGTTTGAGATTTCGCGTCTTGCCGCGCGTTTTGAAGAAATCCTTTTGAAAGCATCCCCGTCGATCCGATCCGCCGTTGTTTCCCGGGCTCCGTTCGCCGAGCCGCCGCTGTCAGTCGCGGCTATGGTCCCTGGTATTCAAACAAGTCAAGAGAATTGAACCGAGGCAGGATTAGAGGCATAGGAAAGGAGAACGGGTTACGATGGCCACCGCGAAGCAAGCCCTGATTATTTCATCGGACAGAGTTCTGTCACCAGCCCATGGAGCGCCATGGGGCGCGGGGCTATGCGTTCTGACCGCCGATATAATCGCCTTACTCGCGGTTGTGATTGCTTTTGTGACGGTTCGGCACTCCCTCAATCCCAAGTACCCATTAGACGAAATGGTCAAGTTTCTGCCTTTTCTCGCCATGGCGTTTCCAGCTTTCTTCATCCAGCGACTGTATCCGGGTCTGCTGATTCATCCGGCCGAGGAAATGCGGCGTGTCTTCCAATCGCTCTGCGCAGTCTTCCTGATCTGGGCGACGACGGCATTCTTGTGGCGCACGGGCGGCGTGTATTCCCGATCGGCGTTTCTGGTGGCATGGGCCGCCAGCGCCCCTGCGATTCTCCTTTCGCGCCACCTGACGCGGAGATGGTTTTCACGGATGGACTGGTGGGGCGTTCCCGCTGTAATCCTGGGATCCGGGCCGACGGCCCAGAGAATCGCCCGCAAGCTCAGGAAAGGTACGCTTGGCATTCGGGTCACTGGCGTCTTCAGCGAAGAGCAGATTCTCTCCTGGGCCCATGATATGCCGCCTGTTTTGGGGGATCTCGCTGCGGCTCCCGGTGTTGTTGGCGCGCGTGTCGCTCAGTATGCGGTTGTCGCGGTTGGCGCTAAATCGAACCTTGAGCTGCGCCGAGTGATCGAGGATTATTGCCGCGGCTTCGGCCACGTCCTGCTGGTTCCCGATATGCCGGGTGTCTGCAGTCTGGGTGTTACGGCTCGCGATATTCAGGGCGAACTGGGTTTGGAACTGCCGCAGAGGCTGTTTCATTACGGATCCTCGCTGGCCAAGCGGGCGCTGGATTTGGCCGTGAGCCTCGGCCTGATCGCTCTATTTGCGCCATTGTTCGCCCTTATCGCGATTGCCATCAAACTGACCTCGAAGGGGCCGGTTGTTTATAGCCATTCGCGCCAAGGCCGGGATGGGAAGGTCTTTCGCGCTCTCAAGTTCCGCACCATGGTGCGCGGCGCCGACCGCGTGCTGGCCGATTACCTCGCGTCCCATACCGAAGATATGCCAGAATGGCAGCGCAATCACAAATTGAAGAACGACCCGCGGATCACTCGCGTCGGGAAATGGCTGCGCCGGTCCTCGCTCGATGAACTGCCCCAATTAATCAATGTCCTGATCGGCCAGATGAGCCTCGTTGGCCCGCGGCCCATAGTTAAGGAAGAGATACCCAAATACGGCCGGGGATATGGATTGTACACCCGCGTGCTTCCCGGTATCACGGGACTGTGGCAGGTCTCCGGACGCAATAATACGACCTATGAAGAGCGGGTCGAATTCGACGAATACTATGTGCATAACTGGTCGGTCTGGCTCGATCTCTATATCCTTGTCCGCACTATCAAGACCGTGACCACGGCCGAAGGCGCGTTTTAGGAGAACAAAAAATCGTGAATACCAAGACTACGACGAGTGTTGGTCGGCGGGGCTGGCGGCTTCATCGGCGGCCACCCGGTGAAGCGTTTGAAGGCAGAAGGCTTCTGGGTCCGCGGAGTCGACCTCAAGCGCCCCGAATACAGTGAGACTGTGGCCGACGAGTTCATGGTCGGCGATCTCTGCGTACCCGAGGTAGCGCGCGCATCGGTCGACGGAATTTCCGAAGTCTACCAGCTCGCGGCCGATATGGGAGGCGCCGGCTACATTTTCACGGGAGAGCATGACGCCGCCGTGATGCGAAATTCGGCCTCTGTGAATCTGAATATGCTCGAATTCGGATCGCGCGCCGGCGTAACGAAATTCTTCTACTCATCCTCTGCCTGTATCTATCCCGAATACAACCAAATGGATCCCGACAACCCGAAATGCTCCGAAGAGTCCGCATATCCCGCCGCGCCCGACAGTGAATATGGGTGGGAGAAGCTCTTCAGCGAGCGGCTCTATTTCGCGTATAAGCGGAATTGTGGAGTCGAGGTGCGGGTGGCGCGCTTTCACAATATCTTCGGACCGGAAGGTTCCTGGACGGGTGGCCGGGAGAAGGCGCCGGCCGCGATCTGCCGTAAGGTCGCCGAGGCGCCCGACGGCGGCGAGATCGAGATCTGGGGCGATGGAAAGCAAACCCGTTCCTTCCTGTACATCGACGAGTGCCTGGAGGGCGTCCGCCGCCTGATGGACTCGGATTTCGCGGGCCCGGTGAACATTGGCTCCGAGGAGATGGTGACGATAAATCAACTGGCGGGACTGGTCGCGAAGATTGCGGGGAAGCAACTTTCCGTCCGGCACATTCCCGGCCCGCTCGGCGTGCGCGGCCGCAATTCGGACAACCGTCTGATTGGCGAAAAGCTCGGCTGGCGGCCGTCCCGCCCGCTCGCCGAAGGCATGGAAAAGACCTATGCCTGGATCTCCAGCCAGGTGGCACGCCAGCCGGTACTGGTCGCTGCGGTTGCCTGAGTTCCGGCTCGGTCGGCGTGAAAATAATGCGGCGTTTTGCCAAGCTGGTTTTAGTACTCGTCGCGCTGGTACTCATGGCCGAGGGTGCCCTTCGCCTAATCGGGTTGGGCGATCCGGTGCTGTTGCAGCCCGACGGCCGATGCGGATATGTGTTGCGGCCAAATCAGGCCCACTTTCGTTTCTTGGCGCACACGCGGATCAACGCGGAAAGCATGCGATCCGAGCCGATAGCGGCTCAAAAACCGCCAGGTTCGTATCGTCTCATGTTCGTAGGCGATTCCATCGCGTATGGCACAACAATGGTGGACCAGGACGCCATCTTCGTTGAAGTGCTTCACCGGGAGCTCCCGGCCATTCTCCATTGCCGCGTTGAGGTGCTGAACGCCTCGGCAAGCGCCTGGGCCATCGATAACGAATTAGCCTATATAGAAAGCCGCGGTATCTTCCAATCCGACAGGGTGATACTCGTGTTGAACGATGGCGATCTCGATCAGCGCGTTTCGACCGTGAACGATGTTGGGAGCGCCCTATACTTTGAGAAGCCGGCCTGCGCCTTCTGCGAGTTAGTTCACCATTATGCGTCACGCGCCAGGGCGGATAAAGGTTCCGTGGTAGAGAGCGATGCGGGGCAGAGAGAGAAAAATCTCAAGAGCCTCACTGTCTTTCGTGACTACGTCTACGCGCACAATTCCGGAATGATTCTTTTATTCGTCCCGTTTCGAAGGGATGTCAAAAGCCCCAGTTCGAGAGTCATCCAGACCGAGTTGGCGAGTTGGGCCAGGCAGAACGAAGTTCCCGTAATCGACGCCACTCCGCTTCTCGCTCAACTATCGGTCAAAGAAGCATCCGTCGACGGGGGGACGCACCTGAGCGTCAAGGGAAACCAGGCCGTAGCCAAGTCATTCGAGCAGTCGCTGGCAAATCCCGCCCTCCTTCAAACTAGAGCCGGCAGCCTCTGATGCATAATCGGAAGTCATTGAAGGCAGGAAGTCGGTCTTCGGCGGAACCCGAAATTTCCCCGGATCGGGCGTTTCTTGCCGCTTGCCTCGATGGCACACCCGAATGCAACTCTCCCTTCCTGGCCGCCGGTCAGGAAACGGCGCAAGGCTGCCTTTGGGAAGGGCTGATCTGCGCCGCCGCCGCCGAGTTTCTCCTTCCGGTCCTGCACCAGCGCCTGGGCGAGATCGGCGTGAAGCCGCCGGCCGAGATCTCCGATTTTCTGGCCGAAGTCGAAGTTCTGAATGGCGAGCGCAATGCGCGAATCATGGAAGAAGCCCACGCCGTTGCCGGACTTCTGAACGGGATCGGCATCGAGCCGGTGGCGCTGAAAGGCGCCGCTTTCTTGCTGGCGGACGTCTATCCGATGCCCGGTTGCCGGTATCTTTGCGACCTTGATCTTTTGGTTCCTCATTCTCAACTAGCGGCGGCGGCCGAAGCTCTGCAGAGCGACGGTTATCGGTCCGATACGCGCGATGCCATGGCCCGCTTCCGGCATCACCACCCGCAGTTACAGCGGCCGCGCGCGGCGGATGGTTCCGGCAGCGCTCCGCTCGAACTGCATCACTCGCTGGGCCCCGGCGTGTCGCGGAAACTGCTGAGTGGCGAAGACCTGCTGAGGGAATCGTCGGTAAAGGAATGGAGTGGCGTACGGATTCGCGTCCCCTCACCGGAGCATCTGGTCACGCACTTGATACTGCATTCGCAGTTACGCCATTGCTACAGTGAGCGTATCTGGCCCCCGCTGCGCGCGCTGTACGATCTCGCCATGCTCAACCGCCATTTTGGGTCGCGCCTCGACTGGGAGTCGGTACAGCGGCGTTTCCGCGCCTGCGGCCGGGAACCTACATTATTGCTGCACCTTCTCCAAGCCGGGAAAACGCTAGGTATGCCGCTGCCGTTCGCCTTCGAACTGGGAGGGATGGGGCGAGTCCGTTGGCGTCGCAGACAGGTTTTGAACCGGTGGCCGGTGTTGCGCTTTGCCGACCCGGTCTATATTGTGTCAGCGACCTTAAGCCGCCGCATGCGGTTTCTGGAATCGGTAGTAGCGGCTCCTGGCGGTTGGAAGTATGCCGCCCGAATGCTGTTTCGGTCCGGGTTTTACCGCCGTTTGCTGGCCGACATCGCTTTGCGATGATTGCATTTATGCGCAAGCTCGTGCGGACGGCACCCGCGCCACAGAATCAACAATATGCGTAACTCAGTAGTACGAGTATCAGCTTGGCACCCGCAAGACTTTGCGGTTGACATCTAGTTGCAATTGGGCTAAAACACCGTCTCGGCGGTAGCCCACACCAAAAAAACAAAAGGAGGAAACATGGATAGGATTGGCATTGGTCGTTTTACACCTTGTTGCCTGATATTGGCGTTCATGCTCGGCGCTCCCTTCACATCGAGAGCAGGGATCATCGACATCAACGGAACCTGCGAAGTGGGCTGCCCATCAAGCCCGCCGGTTAGCAATGGCCAGTCGCAATCGGGTAGCTTCGACTTTAACTACACGTTTGGAGACGGCGACACCTACAACATCAGCGGCGCGTATGGTGCGTCGTACTCAACCGTTACTGGGAGCACAATTTATGTGACCCCTACTGTGATCTATATGGGGTCTAGCCCGTCTGTTGGGGCCGACACCATCACCTTCGACCTGTTGCAAGGGTATTACGACGCGGGACCCGGCTCATGGGCAGGCACTTACTATGAGACGATCCCGCTCAGTTGGAACGCTCCCGCCGGCAGTACAATTTCCGCGCAACTCTTGTATGATGGCGAGAGTGTTGGGCTGGTGGGCCCGTACGGGCCCGGTAACTACTTCGCCCAGGAATCGAAATCTCTCGACTTCGGGAGCCTCGACACGTCCGCTACACTGTCGGCCGATTATAACTTTGTGTTTTCTTTTGCGGCGGGCACCACGACTGGCGAAGGCGGCAGTTCCACGCCGGAACCCGTGATGACCATGCCATGCTTGCTGTGCCTGGCCCTAGCCATCTGGCACCTGTACCGGCGCAAGCGCAGAACTATAGTGTATAATCGAAACGTGGATGGCATGACTGTTCGCGAGGAGAGCGTATGAACCCTGAACGGCAGAACCCCGGCACCGGGGACAACCCGGTTGACGAACGCAAAAATCGCCGCGAGGCATTGATCGGCGTGGGCAAATTCGCGGCCTATGCCGCTCCCTTCACGCTGCTGGCGCTCACCAACAAGGCGGATGCGGCCACAGGTCACGGCGGGCCAAAGGGGGGGAAATAGGCAAGCGGCAGACCTGGGAATTTCTCCGAAATAGACCAACTCTGGCTTCCGGCGTGGCGCCTCCCCGGCGTACGCGCGGAAGCCATTAGTTTTTGGATTGAAAGTGAGTACTCCCGATGCCTTCGAGCTTTGGCAATTCCCTGTTGGAGACGCCCTCGTCGTTGCCCGTCGCGACGTACCAGGGCTGTTCTTTCTGAACGGCACTGCGCGGCGCATTTGGGATGAATTCAACCGCGGCGCAGCGCCCGCGGAGATCGTGGAAAACTTCGTTTCCCGGTATGGCCTGCCCCGGTCTCGGGCGAGACGGGATGTAGAAAGAACGCTGGCAGGTTGGGCACGAGGACTTCTTTCTCCAGGGCCCGGAAACCTTCAAACGCGCGCTAACACTTCTGTCCTGCGCGAGTGCGAGAGTCATTCCGCCGCGGTCCGGATCGATTGCGTTTTGAACGGCTGCGGGTTTCGCGTATTGCTGGAACCCGGCGACTTGGTGGAGGAAATAAGCCCGCGCCTGGACCAGATCGCCGTTGCGTGTCTGCCGCCGGATCTGCCCTTTGTCAGCTTCGCCCTCGTTAACGGCGAAGATCGCGTATTCGTGTTCCGGGATGGAGTGTGCATTGCCGAGGAGGAAAAGACGTCGGGCGCGCGCGCGATTTTGTTGCAGGAAATGACCGCCCTTTGCAATCCGGGCCGAGAGGCGAGAGTGATCCTTCACGCCGGCGCGTGCGGGACGGCTTCGGGTTGCGTCATCCTGGCTGGGGCCTCGCACGCTGGCAAAAGTACTCTGTGCGCCGCCCTGATGGCCGAAGGGTTCTTCTGCTATTCGGACGATTCGGCGATCCTCGATCGCCATTTCGAGGTTTCCGGTATGCCATTTCCTCTGATGTTGCGGGAATCGAGCTGGCTGGTCCTTGACTCGCTCTTCCCCTCCTTTAGGGCACGTACGCGCGTCCACCGGAGATTCGGGTGCGACGTGCGATTTCTTCCTTCCAACCTGCCGGCTAACTCTTCGGCAGCCGTAGCGCCCAAAGCGCTTGTGTTTGTGGACTACCAATCGGATGCCCGGACGGAACTCCAGCTCGTGACACCTTTTGAAGCTTTGCTGGGCCTGCGGCGCGGAGGCTTCTGGGTTGAGCACGACCACGAAAGCATCGCTCAATTTCTGGCGTGGATCGGCCGGATTGGCTGCTACAAACTCACCTACTCCCGGATCAACGAGGCCTCGGAAGCCGTCAGAGGGCTTCTCGTGAAATCGTGACCCGCGGCAACTTGCGCTATGCGGGCGCGGTCTGGATCGTGTTCGTTGTAGCGGTGTCCCTCCAGCCGTTGCGGCTGCGGGCGGCCTCTCATGGAAGAAGTGGGCACGCGGTTCTGCATGTAGCATTGTTTGGATTCGCGGCTGTCGTTCCCCTGTTGCTGAGCCAGGATCGAGCCCAGGAGGCCGCGAGAGCGTTGTACGTTCTTTGTCTTGCAGGCGCCGTCGAGATCGTTCAAGGCCTGATTTATCGCTTCCACACGGAGTGGAAGGATGTTGAGTTCGATGCGGTCGGGATCCTGATCGCTTTCCTGGTGATCCGGCTTTATCGGGAACGAAGAGACTGGAATCTTCGATCTCCCTCTCATAGCGCCCTGGGCGCTCGGCAAGAGCGACCAGTAGCGCACGAAGTGACCCGCACCCGGGACCGCCAGGATTGGCCGCACAAGAGCTGATACCTCCGCAGCAACTGGCGCACCCGGTCGCCGCGATCTTGTCTTTGCGGCACCGAGATGCGGAACGTGCCCGGCACTTGGCCCTTTGGCGTCATCCGACGCTGAAAAGATCCCGAGCTTGACTGCCCGCACTGCGGTCGTCCCCACGTGCCTCGAACCAGCCCGCTTCGGGTTACACTACGTAACTCGATGCACTACCTCCTGGCCGCGGTACTGTTTTTCGGTATTCTGACCCTCTGGGTGCCCGGATATTGGGCGGTCGCCGTTTTTGAGGTCGGCATGTTCGGGCTGGCCGCTGCGGCTATTCTTCGCTCGCTCCGTGCTCCACCGCGATTCGCCTACCCGCTGGTGCCTCTGTTGTTTGCCGTATTCTGGGGCTTGTTCCAGTGGCGGACGGGGCGGACTGTCTCCCCATTCGAGACTAGAATTGCCCTGGCACGCTGGGCCATGTTGCTGGCGGTCTTCATCGCCGGTTGGGTACTTTTTCAAGATGAGCGTGTGCACCGCTGGTTCCGCTCCGCCATGCTCTGGTTCGGCTTCCTAGTGGCGATACAAGCCACTCTGCAGACCTTCACCGCTGGCGGAAATTTTTTCTGGATCTTCCCCACTGGATACACGACCTGGGTGATGGGACCGTTTGTCTATCACAACCAATACGCGGCCTTCATAGAAATCGTACTGCCGCTGGCTATCTACGGGTCGCTTCGCTACGGACGCGATGCGTTGCTCTATTCCGCCATGGCGGCCGCGATGTATGCGTCCGTAATCGCCTCCGCCTCTCGCGGCGGATTTATCCTGACCTCCGCCGAAATCCTGGTCGTGCCGGTGCTCCTGTGGCTGCAGGGACGCACGTCCGGGCGCGCGGTCGGTAGATCGGTGGTGGGTGTTGTATTACTGCTGGCGGTCTTCACCGCCGTGGTGGGATGGGGAACCGTCTGGGAGCGCCTGCGGACTCCCGACCCATTTGCCGTCCGTCGTGAGTTCTCAATCTCCTCGATGCGCATGATTGCCGACCGCCCGTGGTTTGGGTTCGGTTTGGGAACGTGGCCAGTGGCATATCCTGCGTACGCCATCGTCGATACCGGCAGGTTTGCTAACCGTGCGCATGCAGACTGGCTGGAGTGGACCGCCGACGGTGGGCTACCGCTCGGAATCGCGATGGCGACCCTGTTTCTCTGGTGCTTACGCCCGGCGTTGAGTTCGGTTTGGGGTATCGGAGTGCTTGCCGTCTTTCTGCATGCAACTGCGGACTACCCGTTCTCTCGTCCCGCCCTGGCTGCCTGGATCGTAGTAACGATCACCTTGCTTGCCACTGCGCCAAGCAGGCATCCAGCCGGGGGGCGATAGAACAAGTCTTGCAGGTGAGCGTCTACGGGCTGACCGATGGGCTTGACTTAAAAGTCCCCGCTGCCCACAACCCGATGAGTGTGCCGCCGACCGCAACCCCCGCGACTATGGCGATTATAGCTCCAGTGGCCAGTCCTGCGCCCGCCGCCACTGCGCCCCCAACCGGAACGGTGCACTTGTCACCGATTGAATCCACAGTCACCACCTGCACCGTCTGCGAAGCGCCCGGAGCCGGTGTGGCACCTGGAATCATAGAGCCGGTTATCTGAACCTGATGCCCGACGGCCTTGACCAGATCGCCTTGCAGTTCCACGGTCACGCCCGTAGTGCTATCAGTGATAAAGTAATGGCCGCTTTTCATAACCATGCAGCCGCTCATCTTGGTGGCCGTTGCCGCGCCGCCCGCCTGCGCGCTGAAAGCCAGCGCCAGACCGGGACGAACCGTGGCTACCAACACGCCCGCGCCGTTTCGCACATCCACCAGGCCCTGTGTCGCGCTGATGGAGACGCGGTTGCTGTCTTGCGTCACGATCTCCGCGATCGTGTGATTGTCCGCTGGCGAAATCCGCAACGTGCCCGCCTCGACACGGCCCTTGTACACCTGCGCCCGCGAATTGGGTGCCAGCACAATTTCAGCCCCGCCCGACAATTGGATCTTCGATTGCGTCTCGGCCGTTTGCACGGTGCTACCTTCGAAGATTGTCGCATTCCCCCGGACAGTCGAGCCGTCCACCTGGAAATCGCCGCTGGATTGGACTACTCCGATGGATGGCGGAACTGCCATCAAAAAAACCATGCAGCCGCTGGTCAAAAGCGAAAGGAACAATCGCATAGGGGAATTCATTGTTACGTAGCCTCCCGGAAAGATTCGTCTCTGTCATCCTACACCGGATGGTGGTCGAGAAGCAATAGGTTTTTCCCTGGAAAAGTGCGAGAATCTTTTTCTGTACTGGTTTGTACAGTGAGCGCACTCGATCAGATACGGATGTCATACAGCGATCTGCCCAAATGAATTATTACGAAGAGCTTGCGGTCGCCCAGGACGCCTCGCAGGAGGAGATTCACCAGGCGTATCGTTTGTTGGTGCGCCTGCTGCATCCCGATAACCAGTCCGATCCCAAACTGAAATCCGCCGCCGAGCGCCAGATGGTCCGGCTCAACGAGGTCCTAACCACATTAACGGACCCGCGGAAGCGGCGGAAATATGACGAGAGCCTTTGCAACGAGCTCGTGGTCCTCGAAACCGCCCCTCCGCCGCCCGCCCGCGCTCTCTACCGCCACGGCCCCTGGGTTTTGGCCTGCTGTATTCTTGTTGGCATCGGCGCTTGGTATATGCGCTCCAACGAGTCTGGCGCTCCTGCAGCGGATCGCAGCCCGGCGCCGCCGCCCCCGTCCCTGTCTGTCCGGCCGGCGCCGGCAACCGCTATCGCGAGCGCGCCGCCCGCGGCCGAAAGCCGGACGCTAGCTCAGAACCTGTTGCCCAAGAAACCGCCCGTGCGCTCAAGACCTTCCCCGCCGTCCGAACCCCTTACCCGCAGCGACAAGACGGCGCCGGCCGAACCATTGCATCCGCTGCCCGAACCGGGCGAGCCGGTGGAGTCGCTTCCGCCCCAAACAGTGCCTGAAAGACCTGCCAAGCCGGAACCCGCGTCCGTACCTGTAGCCCCGCCGAGCTTCGCCGGCCGCTGGCTCTATGCCCCGAGCGCGCACGACCCCCGCACCCCTGGCATGTACCCGCCCGAATTCATCGAGTTCTCCCTGTCCGAAGATAGAGGCGTGCTGTCCGGCGAATATTGGGCGCGCTACCGGATTCCCGATAAGCCCGTCTCGCCCGAGGTGCAATTCCGCGTCAAGGGCGCTCCGCAAAACGGAAACACCGCCACGCTGAAGTGGGTTTCAGACGACGGCGCCGGTGGTCAACTGAAGATAGTGTTGCGCGATGCCAATTCCATGGAAGTCACTTGGTGGACGACCGCATTCGGCGGTCAAACCGCCCTCACCTCCGGCGCCGCCGTCCTGCTCCGCCAGTTACCCCGTTAATTCCCGGCCCGACGCCAGTTCATGGAAACAATTTGGTGGACGGCCGCATTCGGCGCCGCGCCAATTCCATACGTCACTTGTTGGGCGGCTAGCCCTGGGTGGCGGCCAATCCTGCCCACAGCAGCCTTTTTGGTGGCCAGAGCCGTGCTGGAGATTGCCCAAGAGCCATGAGGGCACGTTGCGGTGGCCCCAAAGGCCGACGAGGGCATGCCAGCCCTGCGGGCCAGCCGAAGGCGTTTCCTTCTGAATGCGGCGGTCGGACCCCATCCCGCTTTTTGTGCGATGCCACACCCTAACTCCCTGCAACTGTGAGCTTTTGAACATGCCTCCGCCGCACGGCCCCCTTTCCTTATGGTCTTCCGGAATCTCGCCGGCCATTCCCAAATTATTGAAAATAAGGACTATGCCTAACCCAGACAAACGCGCGCAAACAGCCGTTACCGTAACCAAAATTGTCACGGAGTTTTTTCTTGACATCTAGTATACATTCAGCGTACACTCCCCAAATACCCCCTTCGGGCTAAGTGGCAAGCGTTGCCGAGTATTGGTGGTGCAACCCCGGTTCCGGGGCTTGCGTGTGTTTGGCCTATCGCCCTGTGCGCGATGATCCCAAGACGGTGAGAATGGCGGCAGCCTGCCCTGATTCCGCTTTTTCGCCTATTTCAAAAGCAAATATGCACGAAATTGCCGATGGGCGATCTATGGCTCCTTCACCGCATCCTTGGCTGGCCTTGGTGGTAAGGTCGCGTCACGAAAAATCCGTGCAGACCATCCTTGACGCGAAAGGCTACCGCACCTCTGTCCCCCTCGTGCGTTACATTCATAAGCGTCGCGCCGGATCCGCCTGGGATAGCCAAAAGCCGCTGATCGCCGGCTATGTCTTCGCCGTTCACGACCGGGACAATCCGTTCCGCATCGTGACCACCCCCGGCGTCGTGAAGATCGTCGGTTTTGGCGGCGTGCCCAGTGCCATCCCCGAGTCCGAGATCGAAGCGCTGGAGCGCGTCGCCGCCTCTGGACTCCCCGTCGCCCATTGCGGCTACACCCGGGTAGGCGAAAAAGTCGAGCTCGTCGACGGCCCGCTGAAGGGTGTGCAGGGTATCGTGCTGCGCGAAGCCAAATCCACGCGCCTCGTAGTAGGTGTCGAACTGCTCCAGCGTTCCGTGATGGTGGAGATCGAAGGCGCATGGGCTGTTCCCATGCCCTATTTCTCTTGTGGGGCGGCCAATCCTGGCCGCAGCCGGCTTTCAGCCGGCCTCTGAACTGGATCCCCTTGCTGGTAAGGACATCATGAATATGACTCCGGATCCCCGAAATCGCGTAGTCGTCTTCCGCCTCGCTGAAGACGAATACCAAAAATTGAAGGAAGCCTCCACCCGTAACGGAGCCCGGAATCTATCAGACTTCATGCGCTCCGAACTCCTGGCCTACATTCATTCCGGCACGATCCATGAGCATCTCCATCGCCGGTTTGAAGCCCTGGAAGAGCGCATCAGCGAGCTCCGCTCCACCACCGTCCAGCTCTTCCACGAAAATTCCAAATAGCCAAATAGAATTCCAAGTAGCCAAATAGCTAAATAGTGGGGCAGACCCCCTGGTCTGCGCGGCTCCCCTGGACCCGCCGCTGCCCCAACCAAAAAGGAACCCAATGCCAAAACCAATAACCTGCCTCCCGATCCTCCTGACCCTCCTGAGCCTGACCCCCGCATACCCCCAAACCTACCCCCAACCCCCCCAGCCAACCCACGCCAGCCCCATGACCCCTGACATCCAATGGGCCAATCTCCCCGCCCAGCCAATCGGCGCAAACGACCTCATCAGCGTCTCCGTCTACGACGCGCCGGAGTTGACACGAACCGTGCGCGTCAGCGCCGACGGCTTCATCCGGCTTCCCATGCTCAAACAGCGCGTCAAAGTGCAGGGTCTCATGCCCGCGCAAGTCGAAACCGCGATCGCCAAAGCTTTGCAGGATGAGCAGATCATCGTGGACCCCTTCGTTACCATCAACGTGGCCGAATACAACAGCCATCCCATCTCCGTGGCCGGCGCGGTCAAGCAGCCCCTCACCTTCCAGGCCACTTTCCCCATCTCGTTGCTTGAGGCCATCACGCGCGCGGGCGGCTTGGCGCCCGAAGCCGGACCGGAAATCCTGGTCACCCGCACTCAGCCTGGTCCCGATGGCTCTACCTCCGCCCTCGTCCAGCGCATCCTGGTCAAAGGCCTCATAGATGCCGCCGACCCCGCCCTCAACATCGTCTTGACGGGAGGCGAGGAAGTCCGCGTACCGGAAAGTGGCAAGATCTATGTGATCGGCAACGTCAAAACGCCCGGCGCATTTCCCGTGGGCGATGGCACCGAGTCCACCGTCCTCAAGATGCTGGCCATGTCCCAAGGCCTCACGAGCTATGCCGCCAAAGAAGCCTATATCTACCGCCGCGAAGGGAACGGCAACAAGAACGAGATCCCCATCCCTCTGAAATTGATCATGGAGCGCAAAGCCCCTGACACGCCCCTGCTCGCTAACGATATTCTATACGTGCCCGAGAACAAGAGCAGCCGCATGACCTGGGGCGCACTGGAAAAAGTTTTGCTTATAGGCGGCATGATGGGCGCGGCCGCCATTTACGCTTTCCGTTAAACATGCGAGCCAACTAGCGGCCACCCATATGCCTGAACCTAAAGCCCTTCCATCTCCCAATCCGCCTGTGCAACCTGCGTGGTACGGCTACGACACCGAGACACCCGATCAGTCCGCCGTTCCATTCTCACATTATTTATGGATCCTCCGCCGCCATCGTTGGAAGATCCTCGGTTTCGTGGTCTGCTGCATAGCGGCCACTATCATCGTCTCCGCGCGCTTCACACCGGTCTACGAATCCACAGCTACCGTCGACATCGACCGCCAGATGCCCTCCGTCGCCATCGGCCAGGAGAATACGCGCGTGCCCGGGAACGATGCCGACCAGTTTCTCGCTACCCAGATCAGGCTCATCCAGTCGGATTCCGTTCTCCGCCCCGTCGCCGAGAAATACCATCTGCTCGACGTGGAGAGCCAGGTTTCGAAGAAACTGTCTCGGGCTCAGCAGGAGGACGCGCCTATCCTCCTGAATAGGCTCAAAGTCTCACGGCCCCCAAATACTTACCTGTTGCTCATCAGCTACCGCTCGACGGATCCGCGTTTGGCCGCCGACGTGGCCAACGGCGTCGCTCAATCCTATGTCGAGCACACTTATAACATCCAGTTTCATTCCTCCGCCAACCTCGCCACATTCATGGAAAAGCAGCTCGATCAATTGAAGGCCAATATGGAGCGCTCCTCTTCCGCTCTCGCCCAATTTGAGCGCGAATTGAACGTGATCAATCCCGAGGAAAAGACAAGCATCCTCTCCGCCCGGCTGCTGCAACTCAACACCGAGTACACCAACGCCCAGACCGACCGTGTTCGGAAAGAAGCCGCCTGGACGTCCGTACAAAGCGGCTCGCTGGAGGCCGCCCAGGTCTCCACGCAGGGGGAGGATCTGAAGACGCTCTCTCAGAAGCTGGACGACGCCCGCCAGAGGTTCGCGGACGCCAAGACGCATTATGGCGCAAATCATCCAGAGTACCGCAAGGCCGCGGTGCAAGTGGACGAGATCGAACGGCAATTGAGCGCCGCGCGTCAGAACGCCGCGCTGCGCGTGGAAGTGGAGTACCGCGAAGCCGTCAACCGCGAGTCCATGCTGCAGAGGGCCGTTTCCGAGACCAAGGCGGAATTTGACCGCCTCAACGCCCACAGCTTCGAGTACCAGTCCCTGAAGCGCGAGGCCGAAGCCAACAAGACGCTCTATGAGGAGTTGGTCCGTAAAATCAAGGAAGCCGGTATCAACGCTGGATTCCAGAACAGCGCCATCCGCATTGCCGATCCCGCCCGGGCCGCCGTCCAGCCGGTCTTTCCCAAGATGTGGCTGAACATCACATTGGCTTTTCTCTTCTCATCCTTGTTAGCCGTGGGCGCCGCTGTCATGAGCGATGTCCTCGACAAATCCATCCGCGATCCCGAACAGATCGCCAGCCTCTTCAAGACCGAGGTGATGGGCAGTCTGCCCCAGGTGAAGTCGTGGCGCCGCCGCCTTTCCCCGGCCCGTACGAATGAAGCGGGCACCGCGGCGCTCATTCGCGCCGATGGCTCCCAGCCGGGGAGCCAGAAACACAGTGTTAGCGGCTTCGAGGAAGCCGTCCGGACCCTCCGCAACTCTATCCTATTGGGTAACTTCGATCGCCGCCTCCGATCGCTCATGGTCACCAGCGCCGCGCCGGCCGAAGGCAAGACCACCACCGCCGTCCATCTGGCTATCGCCCACGCCCAGCAGAAGCATAAGACCCTGCTGATCGATTGCGACATGCGCCGGCCCGGCGTCCACGGCAAGCTGGGTATCAATCCGGAATTCGGCTTGGCCTCAGTCCTCCAGAACGGACTGAAATGGCGCGAAAAACTGGTCAAGCTCGTGGAACTCCCCGACCTGGATATCCTGCCCACGGGTTTCTCCAGCCGTCGCGCCGCCGACCTCATCGGCGCAAGCCTCCCCCGTATCTTGGAAGAAGCCGCCCCCGATTACGACCTGATCGTCATCGACGCCCCGCCCATGCTGGGTTTCCCGGAGCCGTTGCAAATGGCCGCCGCGGTTGACGGTGTCGTGGTTGTCGCGCTAGCCGGCCAGACCAACCGCAATGCCGTGGGCTCCGCGCTCACTACCTTGCAGCGGGTGCGCGCTAACATTGTGGGGCTGGTGCTGAACGAAGTGACCAGGGATATGGGCGATAGCTATCACTACTACGGCTATTACGGATATTACGGTAAATACAACAGATACTACAAGGCGGCCGACGAAGCCTGAAAAGCTCTCTTGCCGCTCATTCCGCCCGTTACGTCCAATAGTGCAGATCTGGTTAGATGGCAAACAACCTTAGACCAGCGCTCACGCATCTCGCCCATCGCGTTTTGCAGAGAGCGGCGGGTTTCGATCTGCTCCGGTACCACTCCGGGAACTTCAGTGAAATTCGCCGATCGAGCCTGATCCGTACAACCGGCATCACGTGCGTGGTCGATGTGGGCGCCAACATAGGCCTGTATGGGAGGGAGCTTCGTGAGGCCGGCTACTCCGGCCGGTTGATCTCGTTTGAACCGCTATCGTCAGCATTCCAAGCGCTCGCCAGACGCGCGGTGAAGAGCCAGCCCTGGGAGTGCATGCGCATGGCTCTTGGCGATCATGATGGGACCGTATCCATGAACGTGGCTGCCAACCTTGTATCGAGCTCCATTCTCCCCATGCTTCAATCCCATTCCAACGCGGCTCCGGACTCCTGTTACGTGGGGACGGAAGAAGCTCCGGTGCGTAGCCTGGACTCGCTCGCTCCATCCCTTTTTCGATCGCAGGACTCGCTCTGGTTGAAGCTGGATGTCCAGGGCTTCGAGCGGCAGGTCCTCGATGGAGCCGAGAAACTTTTGGGGTCGGTGCAAGCGATCGAGGTGGAATTGTCTCTTCAACTCCTCTATGAAGGCCAGACGCTCTATCTTGCGATGATCGAATTCCTACAACGCCGTGGCTATGCCCTGGCTTCCGTTGTACCCGGATTCCATGATGAACGCACCGGCCGGCTACTCCAATTTGACGGGATCTTCGTGCGTGAACAGAGCGCGTCATCTCGTCCGCGGACGAGCCATGAATCGCCGTTGCTAAACGTCCCTTAGCTTTGGCGGCATGTGGGGCAATTACCGCCACGGCCGATTCGGCGGAGGAAGCTTCTGATACCCGCATCGTTACAATGGGATCCAAGAACTACTGCCGACGCAGCTATGGTGTCTTCCGTCTTTCAGGCGGCTGCGAGGAATCTGGCGTCGGCCGCCGGGGACTCCTATATAGCTGAAATTTGCCGGGCGATCGATCTCTTGTGGTCGTGTTTCGCCGCGGGCGGCAAGCTTCTGGTCTTCGGAAATGGCGGATCGTCCGCCGACGCCCAGCACATTTGCGGGGAACTGGTGGGGCGATTCATGCATGAACGCGAGGCTCTCCCGGCGATCGCCTTGTCGGCCAACCAGGCAGTCCTCACGGCCTGGAGCAACGACTATAGTTTCGAAACCGTATTCTCCCGGCAGATCGAAGCGCTGGGACGCCCCGGCGACGTGGCTTGGGGCGTTTCCACGAGCGGCAACTCGCCCAACGTGGTGCAGGCGTTGAAGGTTGCGCGCGAACGCGGTTTGGCGACCGTCGGCCTCACCGGGCAGGGCGGCGGCCGTATGTCTCAGTGGTGTGATGTCCTCATGGCGGCGCCTCGGCTCGAAACGCCGCGGATACAAGAGGTCCACCTGGTCACATATCACGCAATCTGCGCCGGTGTTGAACTTCGATTGTTTCCCGAGAAACCGCAACATATATCCGAATGAACCGTTCCGTAGTGGCCGGCTCCCGCCATCGCCCTAATGGAAGCGGGCAGGACCCAGAGAGAGATCCCATCAGGCACAGAACGCTCTTGAGATGACCGCCAAAACCGAGGTTCCGCTGTTTATCAAGAGGTTCCGCGACTGTCGCTTGTTGCTCCTCGGCGATGTGATGCTGGACGAGTACCTCTGGGGTCAAGTGCGGCGCATTTGCCCGGAAGCACCGGTGCCGATAGTTGAAGAAGTGCGGCGGTCGAGTGTTCCTGGCGGAATGGCCAACGTGGCCGTAAATGCCGCGGCTCTGGGCGCCCACGTGGCGCTCTTCGGCGTCGTGGGAGGAGACCCACAAGGCGAGGCTTTGCGCACCATGCTTGGCCTGCTGGGTATAGATAGCACCGGACTCCGAACCGACCATCAGCGGCCCACGATCACAAAGACGCGCATCATCGCACATGACCAGCAGGTCGTTCGGGTCGACCGGGAAGACACTCGCCCCATATCGTTATCGCTGGAGCAGGAGCTGCTGAGTCTGGTTCGCGAGCGTCTGCCGTCTGTAGACGTCTGCATCCTTTCGGACTACGCCAAAGGCGTGCTGAGTCACGCGCTGACATCGGAGGTCATTGCAGCGGCTCGACAGTGTGGCCGCCCCGTGGTGGTGGATCCTAAGGGGCGCGACTATCGCCGATACCGCGGCGCGTCCGTGATTACCCCCAACCTGAGTGAAGCCGCCTTGGCTGCCGGCGACGGTGCGGCTTCCGTCACCGACCTCGCGGGCGCCGGCAATCGACTCATCGAACTACTGCCCGGCACTGCTGTGCTGGTAACGCGCGGACCGGAAGGCCTCACTTTGTTTCGAGAGACGGCCCCACCCGTCTCCATTCCCTCGGCGGCGCGCCATGTGTATGATGTCACCGGCGCAGGCGACACTCTAGTCGCGACCTTAGCAGTGGCGATCGCCACGGGCTGTTCATTGGAACTCGCCGCGGCACTGGCTAACTGTGCCGCTGGGGTGGTGGTGGGGAAGGTCGGGACCGCCACGGTCAGCACAAGCGAACTGCTGGCTGCCATCGATGGAGTCGATTTCGGGCTTTCGGAGATAAGCGCGGCAGCGCCGGAAGCCATCCACGATACCTCGTTTCACGACTTTGTTTAACCACAACGCTTCCGCCAGCCGCCCGCTTCCAGTCTCCCACCTGTTCGCACGAGCTAAATGCGCATACCGTTAGGAAAATTGGACCCGCGCAGACGCTCGCAGAAATTTCAGCGAAGCCTCCGAAATTCTTCTTATAGCCTCGCCGATTATCTCCTGCTGCCTGTCCTATGGATCGTAGCCACTCCCATATTTCTGCGTCGCTTAGGCGTCGATCAATACGGGATTTGGATGCTGGTCAATACCGTTATGGGATTCGGCGGCGTGATGGCATTCGGGTTGACCGACGCGACGATCAAGTTCGTTTCGCAATACCGTGCCAGGCAGCAGTTGCAGAGCGTTGTGCGCGTGATCCGGGCGACTCTTGCCATGTATTCCGTCCTCGGGTTGTTGTGCGGCCTTGCGCTCTTTTTTGCGTCGCCGTTGCTGGTGACGCATGTGTTCCGGGTTCTCCCCGGCAATCAAGGTCTTGCGACTACGGCGATCCGGCTGGCGGGTCTGGGCATCGCGGTCCGCTTCATCGACAGCGTCTTCGAATCCTCGCTCCAGGGTCACGAGCGATACGATCTCTCGGCTCGCGTCTCAATGGTGGTTAACACCCTCACGATCCTGTGCAATTTGTATTCGGTGTCGCGGGGCCATGGCTTGATTACCGTGCTCGTCACCATCGTCGCCTTCCAATTCGGCGGAGCGACACAAAAGGCGCTTGCCGTAATGCGGCTCACGCGGACAGCCTGGATAGCCGTTCCCAAAGTTTCCGGACCCGAAATGCGCGAGACGCTGGGCTTTGGGCTGTATAGCTGGCTTCAGGGAATAAGCTCGATCTCCCTGGCTCAAGTCGACCGTTTCCTCATAGCCTCATTTCTCGGGACTCACGCGCTTGCATACTATGCCGTTTGCCTGCAGTTGGCTCAGCAGGTCCAAGCGATCGTCGCAAAAGCCCTTTCCTTCGTATTTCCGTTGGCATCCGGGGAGAAAGAAAAGGGCAATCAAAGGGGTCTGCTCCTGTACTTTTGGCGCGGAATGACGGCAGCCACTGTAATCGGAACCGGAGGAGGCGTCGCGCTTTTTCTGAATGCGCATAATATCCTCTCGGTTTGGATGGGCCGGGACTTTGCCCTTGCCGCTGCGCCCACGCTCAGGGTACTGACATTGTCGTTTGCAATCCTGGCGACTTCAGTCGTCCCCTATTACTATCTGAACGGGGCCGGCTACGTACGCTTGAATACGTTGTTCGGCCTCCTGAGCGGCGCTTCCGTCAGTGCGGGGGCCGTGGCGCTCATTCCATTATTCGGTATCGTTGGCGCCGCCTGCTCGCGGCTCTGCAATCTGCCGGCCGCAGTCATAGCGACGACCGTCGCACAGTACCGCATCCTCGAAGATCGTCGATGGTATGCCGGTTTTTTGGTTTACGTTCCGGTGTTGACGACCTTCGGAATCGCATGGCTATTCCTCGCAAATACGGGTGAAAGTGTTCTGAAGGTCCCCATGCTGCTGATCCGGTCGATCTGCTGCTTCCTCGGAGGAGCTTTGTTAGCGGCGTTGCAATGTTACCTTATCTATAATACCGGCGCCGCGAGGCAGCCTGCGGCACAGCCGGCGCTGACGTGACGTGCCGGGATACGGTGCGATGCGACTATGGACAGCCTTTTAGGTTTCGATTTTTATGGCGCCGGCGATATTGGCGACGACTTGAATCGGACAGGGATCGGAGTAGGCGACACCCCAATTCAATGTACGGCGGCCCGTGCTGCACCGGCGATGCACAAGGACGTCATGCAGTTGGGCCCGCGGCTGAGCGTGCGCACCTTAGCGCCGGATTGCCGAAGCGGCGATACCGTGCGAGCTTTTATTGAGTTTCTCTGCGATATTCAAGTGTGTCCTCTCCAACCGTTTCCACGGATTATTGGCGGCCGCGCGGTTGGTATGACGCTAATCACACTTCTCCGATAGGAGCCGAATTCATATGTCCACAGTTGCGAGACTCCCGGCCGCCGCACGCTCAGCGCTGGGCGGCAGACTGAGATCCGTGAAGGAATACGTGTATGCTTTCCGGACCTTGCTACTCCGCGGGCACCGAGGACACTGGCAAAAAATTGCAACTGGCGGGATTCCCGGATGGGATATCCGCAATGAGGTAATCGCAGCGGCTATTCCCGCAAACAGTTCTGTCATCGATCTCGGCTGCGGCGCTAGGACGCTGCGAAGTCATCTTAAGCCGGGATGCACATACAGACCGTTCGATTTCGTGCGTAGCCCATCGGTTGAGTTTTGCGACTTCAACGCCGGCGTATATCCGCGTATTGACAACCCGGTCGACTATGTTGTCTGTAGTGGCTTGTTGGAGTACATGCGGGATCCACGCGAGTTTCTCAGCAGGATAGCTCAGTTGGGACGGAACATCTGTTTGTCATACAACCCAGTCATTCCAGGGGAGACGCGGCGAAGCCGGCTGGCCAAACGATGGGTGAACCATATCACGCAAACAGAGCTTGAACAGATCTTCATAGACTTGCACTTGACGTGGCGCGTGATCAATAGGCGACCGCCAAATGAGATCACCTACACGCTCGCGCACACTGGAACCCGCTGATGCGGATCGGCCTGATTACAACCCTGCGCACAAACATCGGGGACGATCTCGTCCGGGAAGGCATTTGCCTAGTCCTAAGAGCGGCGGCCGGTGCGAAGACTTTGCAGTTCGTCGCAATTAACAAACATGATCCTCTAAGTGCGTACCCGGCAGGACATCCGCTCGCCGCCGCACGAAAATTCTCCCAGCTCATGCCTCGCGGCCGACAGCGATTTGTAAAGAGCATGGCAAGGGTTTTCTACCCGCTACATAACAGCTTGTTCGATAGCTGCGAGATGATTGTGCAGTGTGGAACGCCTGTCGCGTGGTATGGGTGCGCACGGTCCGAGTTCGCGGCTCCGGTGTGGGACCAAATCGTTGGCAGGCTGTCTCGAGTTGGTGTAGTAGCCGCAAACCTTGGCGCAGGTTCATGTTACCCATGGACCCAACAGCCGAGCGAAGTAACTAATGAACAGGACGCAGCCTTCCTTCGGCGAATCCTTGGCTACTGCCGGGTTACCACGGTGCGTGACACCCTAGCTCAACGCCTGTTCGGCCAGCTCGGAGCGTCATGCCAGACCCTCCCGTGTCCGGCTATGCTAACCGGACGATTACGCGAGGTTCCGTCGACGAACGGTGAGTTCATCGTGATCAACTACATGGAGTTGGGCGGGCACTATGATTACGGCCAAGGCATCGACGCCGCGCGATGGCGCGATTCTATTACGAAGGTAGTGAAGAGACTTCAAAGGCGCCATCAAGTGGTAATGCTATGCCACAATGAGCAAGAGTACGAACTGGCTCGGGGATTCGCTTCGCCCGCCGATCCATTTCTGCCGCGCGATACGAACGAGTTATTCTCGATCCTCTCGAGAGCGAAGGCTGGCATCTTTAATCGGCTGCACGCCGCGGTTGCGTTGTCTGGCATCGGAATTCCTTCAGTTGCGGTGGGCAACGATACTAGATTGGGGATGGTCGAAGAACTCGGCTTACCGTGCCATTACGTCGAAGAGACTGATAGCGAACAGCTTGAGCACGAAGTTGAGTCGCTGGTGAGCGACCGGCCCAGACATATGGAGCGGTTGCTTGCGATCCGCGATAGGGCGTATGAAGGCTATAGCGATATCGCTGGGGGCCTATTTCAGGCGCGGAATTGACGATTGCGGATCGAGCCGAATTCATACGAACTAGCGGGCGTACGGTCAAGCCGAGACCCCCTAACCGGCGCTGCTTGCCTTGGGAGTGGCGGGCTACGGCAAATCACAAGCCAAATCGGGAGCGGGTTTCCAAATCGGAGCCGGGGATATCGCCTGTTGCCTGGTTTTCGGCGGGGCGGAGAATCTCGTGATCACTCCTTCCAAACTTAAACGTAGACTTAAATCGATCCTTGACGTTAACCGCGATCGCGGCAGCCAGGTGGAACAGATCGCGTTGATGATGGCCTACAAGCAGTTGTGTCATGAGCGGATCCCGCCGGACTTCCGCGACACGGGGTTCAGGGTTCACTCGCAGTTCGAAGAAGATGGGCTGCTCCTGTACATTTTCGCCGTTATAGGGGCGACTAACCGGAAGTGTGTCGAGATCTGCTGCGGAGATGGAATCGAGTGTAATAGCGCCAACCTGATCCTGAACCACCGTTGGATCGGGATGCTAGTCGACGGCGACCGGCAGAACACCAGCAAAGCACAAGAATTCTATGGAAATGCCAAGGATTCAGGGTTCTGGCCGCCAGTTGTGCTCAACGAGTGGATTACGGCTGAGAACGTGAACGAGTTGGTTGAGCGGAACGGCTTTGGCGGAGCGATCGACCTGCTGTCTCTTGATTTGGATGGCGTTGACTATTGGGTGTGGCGGAGCCTGAGGGCGGCGAGCCCGCGCGTCGTGGTCCTCGAATTCAACCATCTCTGGGGCCCGGAGATCTCCGTCACTGTCCCTTACCGGCCCGACTTCCGCGCCGAGCTGACCCAGTTCGGATCGGATTACGCGGGCGCATCTCTCGCGGCTTTCGTTAAGCTAGGGCGCGAGAAGGGTTATCGCCTGGTGGGCACAAACGCGATAGCGACAAACGCTCTCTTCGTGAGAAACGACATCCAATCAGAGTGGTTTCCCGAGATCTCACCCTCTTCCTGCTTCTGGCACCCGCGGGCGAGATTCGGCATGGAAAAACACCTGCCCGGCGTCAAGGCCAAGTCTTGGGAGGCGGTATAACCGCCGTCGGCGACCTAGGCTCGGCAGTTCGATTGAGCAATCCGTAACGGCTTGAACGAAGAATGAGATCCCGGTTGAAACAGGAGACCAACTCGGGAGACCAGATGCTGCTTGTGTAACCCGTAACCAAGGATAACGGCTCATGAAGCGATACCGACTACTCTTCCTCATTGCCCTTTGGCCGTCGATGGTCCAACGGACCTTCGAACAGACGCCCACCAAAACTGAATCCGCCCTGCCCCGGCTGGTCCGCTTCGGCGGTACGGTGAAGAGTCTCGACGGCAGTCCGCCAGTCGGCGTGGTCGGCATTACCTTTGCCCTCTACTCCGAGCAAACCGGCGGCGCCCCACTCTGGCTGGAGAATCAGAACGTGAGCGCCGACAGTAACGGCCGCTACAACGTTCTGCTGGGATCGACCAAGCCCGACGGGCTGCCGGCCGACTTATTCACCAGCGAGCAGGCGCACTGGGTGGGTGTACAGGTCGAAGGACAACCCGAACAGCCGCGGGTGCTGCTGGTCAGCGCGCCGTACGCATTAAAGGCTGGCGATGCGGAGACGATTGGCGGACTTCCGCCTTCCGCCTTCGTACTGGCTGGGCCGCCGGCCGGCGCTCCGGCTCCGGCGAGCGCCTCGCCCTCCATCGCCGCGAGGACCGATCTGGCGCCGGCGATCGCAACCGACGTGACCACCACGGGCGGAACCGCCAACTATCTGCCGTTTTTCACAGGGGCTTCGACCGTACTCGATTCGGTGGTGTACCAGTCGGGAACGGGCAGCACCGCCAAGATCGGCATCAACACGAGCGCGCCGATAGCCACACTGGACGTTGTCGGCAGCGGCATCATTCAAGGCAGACTGAGTTTGCCGCCCATGGGCGCCGCCACCGCCGGCGCTGGCATAAACTCGTATCCCTTTGATCTTTTTGCTTCGGTCTACAACAGCAGTACTAGCGCGGCGGTGATGCAGACGTTTCAGCTCCAAGCTGAGCCGGTGGGCAACGACACGGCGGCACCCAGCGGCGCCTTGAGCCTGCTGTATGGCTCGGGCGCGGGCGCAGCCACCGAGACGGGACTGAAGATCGCCAGCAACGGTGTGATTACTTTCGCCGGCGGCCAGACCTTTCCGGGTACGGGCCCTGGCAGCATCACGGGGGTGACGGCAGGCGCCGACTTGACCGGCGGCGGCACGACAGGCAACGTCACGTTGAACCTGGATACCACTAAAGTCCCGCAACTGGCGGTGGCCAACACGTTCACGGCGAATCAGACGGTGAACGGCAGCGTGACCGCCGCATCGTTCTCCGGCAACGGCTCCGGCCTGACCAGTCTACAGGGTGCGAATGTCCAGGGAGCGGTGGCGACCGCTGCCAACGCAATTGATCTCGGTGGGTTGCCCTCGAGCGCCTACCAGCCGGCTGGTTCCTACGCGACCACCGGTGCCAACACTTTCACCGGCGATCAAAACGTCACCGGAAACGTGATCGCGACGGCATCGGTCTCGGGCGCAGCGGCGACCTTTACCGGCCTGGTGACGGAAGCGGGCGCGCTGCTTCCGCCGAGCGGGACGGCGACAGCGGCGCAGGGTTACAACTCACAGCCGGTGGACTCGGTGGCATCGGCTTACAACAGCGGCACGGGAAGCGCGCAGAACCAGGATTTCCAATGGCTGGCCGAACCGGTGGGAAACAATAGCATCTCGCCTTCCGGCAAACTCGACCTGTTGTTCGGCTCCGATGGCGCGATACCGGTCGAAACCGGACTTTCGGTGGCCGGCAACGGCGTGATCACCTTCGCCAGTGGCCAGACCTTTCCGGGCGCTGCCGGAAGCGGCACGGTGACCAGCGTCGGCAGCGGCGCCGGACTGACAGGCGGCCCGATCACATCGAGCGGGATTCTGAGCATCGCCACGGGCGGGGTCAGCAACTCCATGCTGGCGAATCCGTCACTGACAGTGCTTGCGGGCACGGATCTCACGGGCGGAGGTTCGGCGGCATTAGGCGGCAGCGTGACGCTCAATGTGGATACCACCAAGGTCCCACAACTTGGCGCGGCCAATACCTTCACGGCGAATCAGACCGTGAACGGCATCGTCACGGCCACGTCGTTCTCCGGCAACGGCTCCGGCCTTACCAATCTGCCGGGCGCCACTGCCATCCCGTGCGTCGGCGCTCCAGGCAATACCACCGGCGCATACCTCCAGCAGTGCCAGACCACGGCAGGTGCCGTCTACGCCTGCAAAAACAGCGCGGGGTGTGCGGTCGCATCGGATTGGGTGACGGGTGTGACCAGCATATCGGGTACCTCCAGCCAAATCTGCGCCAGCGCGGGAACGGGCGCAGTCCTGCTGTCTATCTGCAATCCGTTCACCGTTACGGTGCCGTTCACCGTCAACAACGCCACGAACCGGTTAGTCGGCAGCACTATTACGATTAACGGAGAAAACGACCAGGGAGTCTCAAGCCCATTTGTGCTCGGCAACGCCGGTTGGGATTCAACCGCCGTACCCTACGTCCGGCCGGCCATAGCAAATCAGGGCAACGGTAGCACGTTCTATGTCATTCCGAACGGAAATACTACCACCGCCTGGATGGAGATATTTTCAACCGATCTCTTTGCCGATGCGATCGATTTTGAGTCCCTGAGTTTGCTTAAGTACCCGAACGGGCCTGGGTCGGTTAGTACAAATAGCGCAGGAACAGGGCTCGTCCGCAGCCTAATCATTCAAGACCCAGCATACGCTCCCGGCGGACAGACGTGCGTGGCATGCAGTGTGCCGGCAACTGGCATGACTTTAGACATCGGCGGTAACACCAGGTCGCAGGGCACTCTTTGGGCCTATACTAATGCAATAGTGGGGCCGAATACCAACATCCCATTCGATACCTTAAACCTTGCGCCCACGCCTAGCGCTGGCGCCATTATCGGGCAACTGCATCTTTGGAACTCGGCGAATACCAGCGGGACCGGCAGTTCAATAGATTTCACAAACGCGAACAGTTTCAGCAGCATCAGCACTCAAATTGTAAGTGTGGCGAACTTCGCGTCATCTACGGGTTATGGGTGCGGTGGCGATGCCTCAAATAGTCACGACCTTATCTTTAAGAACACGGAAGCCGGTGTTGCAAAGCAGATATTGACGCTCTGCGGAGATCAAAATATCGAGATAGGAGGCACTACTCCTAATCCTGGAGCTGCACTTACCGTAGCTTCCGGCGACGTATATATAACGTCCCCATCGTCGGGCGTCATCATGAAGGACACAGCGACCGGCACATGCTATCGCCTGCAGATGACCTCGGGGGCGCTGGTCCCCACGGCGCTAGGATCGTGTCCTACATTCTAACCGTGCTTGCATCCCAGTTCGGGATCTCGACCGCCGATTGAAAGAATTCCCGCTTGGCAATTAAATCGCATCCGTCGGTTGGTTTTAGCGACACGAGCGCCCATGTGTACCCGGTTCGGCAGTTCGATTGAGCAATCCGTGACGGCTTGAACGAAGAATGAGATCCCGGTTGAAACAGGGGGCCAATCTCGGGAGACTGAAGATGCTGCTTGCGTAACCCGTAACGAAGGATAACCCTTTATGAGGCGATACCGGCTACTCTTGCTCGTTGCCCTTTGGCCCTCGATGGTCCAACGGACCTTCGAACAGACGCCCACCAAAACTGAATCAGACCTGCCGCGGCTGGTCCGCTTCGGCGGTACGGTGAAGGATCTCGACGGCAGTCCGCCGGCCGGCGTGGTCGGCATGACGTTTGCCCTCTATTCCGAGCAAGCCGGCGGCGCCCCGCTCTGGCTGGAGACTCAGAACGTGAGCGTTGACAGTAACGGCCATTACACGGTTCTGCTGGGATCGACGAAGCCCGAAGGGTTGCCCGCCGACCTATTCACCAGCGAGCAGGCGCACTGGGTGGGTATACAGGTCGAAGGACAACCCGAACAGCCACGGGTGCTGCTGGTCAGCGCGCCATACGCATTAAAGGCCGGCGATGCGGAGACGATTGGAGGACTTCCACCTTCCGCCTTCGTACTGGCTGCGCCGCCGGCCGGCGCTCCGGCTCCGGCGATCGCCTCGCCCTCCCTCGCCACGGGGAGCGATGGCGATTTGGCGCCGGCGGGCGCAACCGACGTGACCACCACCGGCGGCGCCGCCAACTATCTGCCGTTTTTCACGGGGACTTCGACGATACTCGATTCGGTAATTTACCAGTCTGGGACCGGCAGTACCGCCATGATCGGCATCGACACGAATACGCCAGCGGCCACACTAGACGTCGCAGGCGGCGCCATCATCCGCGGCCCGCTGCGTCTGCCGGCTACCGGCGCGGCGACGGCCGCCGCGGGCAACAACTCGACGCCGTTGAATCTGGTGGCTTCGGCGTTCAACAGCGGCAGCGGCCAGGCCGTACCGCAAGCGTTTCAATTCAGAGCTGAACCGGTGGGCAACGATACCGCGACGGCCGGCGGCGCCCTGAGCCTGCTCTACGGGTCGGGCGCAAGTGCCCCCGCGGAAACGGGGCTTTCGGTGGCCGGCAACGGCCTGATCACCTTCGCGGCCGGGCAGACCTTTCCGGGAACGGGCGCCGGCACCATCACGGGGGTGACGGCAGGCGCCGGTCTGAACGGTGGCGGCGCCACGGGTAACGTGACGCTGAGCCTCGATGCCACCCAGGTCCCGCTACTCAACGCAACTAACGCGTTCTCCGCGAACCAGATTGTGAACGGCAGCATCACCGCCGCATCGTTTTCCGGCAACGGCTCCGGCCTCACCAATCTGCCGAGTACAACCGCCATCCCGTGCGTCGGCGCCCCCGGCAATACCACCGGCGCATACCGCCAGCAGTGTCAGACCTCGGCGGGTGCGGTCTATGACTGCAATAACAGCGCGGCGTGCGCGGTCGCTTCGGATTGGGTGAATGTCGGGACAACCGGTAGCGTAGCGTCCGTCACCGGCACCGCCGGACAGATTATTGCCACCGGGTCCAGCACGGTAGTGCTCAGCACCCCGGGAAACGTCACAACCGTAGCCAGCGCCAGCGGCAATAAGGTGACGTTCAACACGCCCATTCCAGCCATCAATGGGGAGTTCACCTACGGCCAGGATTTTCTACAGACAATGGCGATGCCATCGACTCCGGTGGCGACTGTAGTCGCAGTGGGCACCTACAATCAGCTCTCGGTCACCGGTAACGCTTCGAATGTTGCTTCGCAGGACATCCTCAGCGGGGATTTCGAGACGGATTACGGCGTATCTGGCGGCGCGGCCCTGACGGGCACTATGCAGAACACCGGCGGTTTTCAGGCGGCGGCGTTCATCAACAATGCTCCGAGCACGGTCTTTCAGACGATCCGCACTTTCGTGGCGCACAACGAAAATAACTCCAGCGACACCGTGGATGCCTGGTATGCTTTTCAGCCGGTATTCACCTACAATGCGGGCGCCATCACCAATTATGCGGACTATCAGTGCGTAAACTTTGGAACGATTCCTGGCGGCGGCTCCATTACGAATAAGTACTGTCTGTACAATCAGGACCCCACCAAGATAATCCAAAGTCAAGGTCTTGTACAATTGGCGACAGTTTCATCGGCGGGAAGCAATAATGGGGCACTACAGTTATGGAACCAGTCGACAACGGCAGGCACAAGCTCGTCAATCGACTGGGTAAACGATGTCAGCACCGGCGCAAAGGATTTGCAGCTCGTTGGAGTGCGGAACGGTTGCTCCTCGGAAGGTTCCAACAGTGACGACTTTCAGTTCTTGACAAACAACGCCGGCACGCTTGCCCAGGCCATGACGATCTGCGGCGATCAGAACGTAGAGATCGGCGGATCAAGCCCCAATCCCGGCTCGGCGCTAACCATCGCCTCTGGCGATGTGTATGTTGCTTCGGCTTCGGCCGGCATTATTCTCAAAGACACAGCCACCGGCGCCTGCTACCGCATTCAGATGACTGGCGGGGCGCTAACGCCGACCGCGCTCGGTACATGCCCGACGTCCTAAGGAGGCTGGAAGCCGCCGATATGAATGGGCTAATGATGTCGCGCGAGAATCGGTCTGAAACCAGTTGGGATATGACTGCAACTGACGCGCCTGAGGGCGCTGCGGCGCTGCCGGACTCGCGCTTCGAACATACTCCGGCAAAGGAAAACTACCGCCTTCGAAGCCTTTACAGGTATGTCTTTTGTCGAACAGTGCAGTGGATCGGCTCTCGTATTTTGGGCCCGCGTGCCTGCACCGGCACGCCAGACCCCTCCCGGGTCCGGCGGGTACTGGTCATACGATTGGACGGTATAGGCGATGTGGTCCTGAACACGCCGTTGTTGCGGGAACTGCGGCTGTTGTTCCCACAGGCAAAACTAACACTTGTCGTTTTGCAAGGCTGCCTGAGTTTAATGGAGACTTGCCCTTACGTCGATCGCGTACTGGGTTACACGGCCAAGACGCCCAGGTTCGGGAAGCGTCTCTGGCGGGTCGTCCGGCACCTACTCTATGCCCGCCGGCATTTTTGGGCTGGCGATTTTGACCTCGCTATAGTTCCGCGATTCGATACCGACGATGACGATGTGGCGTACCTCGCGTATTTCAGCCGGGCGAAATGGCGCCTCGCCTATGCCGAGAGTGCTACGCCCCGGAAGCGGCAACTCGACAGGGGAAAGGACGCACTTTTCACGCACATCCTGGATTCATCCGGCACGAAACATGAGGTCGAGCGAAACCTGGACGTGGTCCGGTTCTTGGGTGCGCGCGCCCCAGGATCCGAGTTGGAACTCTGGGCGACGCAGGAGGACTATGCAAGTGTGCGCCGTCTCCTCGGCGCGGGCGGACGGCGGCTTGAAGACCTGCTAATCGCCGTAGTGCCTGGCGCTGGGCAGGCTAGGAAGGTCTGGCCCTGGCGAAGATTCAGCGACGTATGCAGTTGGTTAATTGACACGTATGCCGCCCAGATCGTGTTGATCGGCGGTGAAGGTGACCGGGATACGGCGAAACAGATCGTGTCGCAGGTCGGCGCCGAAATATTAGACGTGACCGGGGCGCTGTCCCTGCGCGAGGTGTTCGCGCTGCTCCAGCAGTGCCAGCTCTTCATCGGCAACGATACGGGATCGATGCATATGGCCGCCGCCGCGGGCGTTCCGATCATAGGGGTTAATGGTCATGCCCTGTCCGCCAAAGTCGACCACGAACTCTCCCCGTTGCGATTTGGCCCGTGGCGCGCACGTTCCCGGATAGTGCGGCCGTCAAGATCGACGCCGCCTTGTGACGCGGGTTGTCTCGCACACGCGCCGCATTGCATCCTTGCGGTTTCTGTTGAAGACGTGACGAGGGCGGCTGCGACGCTGTTGAGCGAGAAGGCAGGATAACGATTGCGCGGCGGGGCTGACTGCCTCTCGGGCCGTGATTCAACAAACATGACGTACAAAGAAGACAGATGGCCGTGGCGAGTTCCGGTGCCATTGGCGATCAGTGCATACGGCGGCGTGCGTCGCGCCGGAGCCGGAGGCGGCGTAGGGGATTCTCTCGTCGGCTTGATCGCATCGATTTGCGTCGTCTCGGGCGTGACACCTGAAAGCGTCCCGCACGACTTAGCCAAGATGCATCTCAATCTCTATCATTCACATGTACAGCAAGACTTTCCCGAGGGCCGCGGCGGAGTCCAAAGCGCCGGTCCCGATCTGGCGGTAGGGCGGGGCTATCGAGTCGAGTCTGCACGCCGCCGCCTCGGCAAGAGCTTGGCGTGCGGACGCAAGGAGCCAGCACGATGATCTTATCTCTCGTTCAGCCGGCGCTGGTCCTCGTGGTGATGATCGCGGTTTTGGCTTTGCTGTGGCGATTTCCGATCCAAACCGCGCTAACCGTTGTCGCGGCGGCTATGGCTCTGGATACCTTCGTTGGCCCGGAAGCAATCGATACAGGCATTATGGGCATTTTCGTTTACGCCGACGATGCCGCCTGTGCGATTCTGCTTTGCGCCGGGTGCATGGCTGTCGTGCGCTGGCGCAAGGCGCCGCCGCGCGGTGGGTGGATTGTGCTTGCGCTGTTGGGCCTTGTGGTCCTGAATCTGGCTCGCGGCGCGTCTGAGTTCGGCGTGAAGCCTGCCGGAAACGGCGTCCGCACGCTGACCTATCTGATCGTGCCTGGGATCGCATTTATGCTCCTGCGGCCGGCGCTACGGCTGGACCCGCCGCGCCTGGCGAAATGGCTGATAGTTACCAGCTTGGCCTGCACGGCGGTCTCTCTGTGCAGGTGGGCGGGAGTCTTACCCGGGCCACAGGCCCCCCAAGACAACCTCAGAGAGGTCCCTCGCGTCCTCCCCGCGGACTACGCCTTGATTTTGTGCCAGGCTCTGCTGGGCGCCTTCTGTCTATGGCTCGCCCGCGGATTCAAGAGATGGTGGGCGGCGGCATTGGCCGTGGGGTTTGTTGTCGAAATCTTATTCCTGCAGGACCGCAGCGTCTGGGCGGCAACCATAGTGGGGCTTGTCTGGTTTGCCGTTCGAACCGTCGGATCGTCGCACAAGCTGTGGCTGGGCGTCACGATCGGTACTTTGTTCGCGCTTGTCTTTTTGATTGCAGTCGTGCCAGGTGTAGGAAATACCGTCGGCAATTTGATAGGCGCGAATTTGCAAGAGGTCGAGGGAAGCCGCAGCACCTGGGCATGGCGCACAAAGGGGTTCGAGGAAGCCATCGACCGGACATTCTCCGGTAGCACCGCAGAGATGTTGATTGGCCCGCCCGCCGGCAGGAACCTTGGGTCCGGCGCCAGTTTTGCATCGGTGATTATCCACGACCGTTACGTGGACACCCTCGCTTATTACGGGATAGTCGGTGAGATTTTGCTGGTCGTCTGGCTCCTGCTCGTAGCGAGGAGCTTGGGGCCGTGGGGTCCGCTGCGCCACCAACAAGACCGGGAATACGAGGCCGGAAGGGCATTCCTCCAAGCCCTGCTGTTATCGACGCTCACCTTCTTCGTTCCTTACAGTGGCGGACTTCCGCTCGGTACCGCGATCGGATTGATGTGGGCCGTGGCGATGAAGGGCCCGGCTAAGAGGAAGGGCATCCGCGTTTCCACCTATATCGGAGATGTTCAAACCCCGGCGATCAAGGCGCCGAGTCTACAGATTCGATGATTCCTTGTCCCTGGTGCGATGCAAGGCTCACCGGACTCTGGAGACTTGTCTTGGCGGAAGAGCAAGCGATCTCAAGCCGCAGCGAGCGGGCAGAGTTGCACAATCCGGAATGTAGAACGGCTGTAGGCGCGTGAGTCAAGGGTCCGAAATGGGATCGAACGCGACAACCCAACTCGACCGACCGCCGGCGATTCGACGACGATCCGATCCGCCTCCCGTCGCGCCATCCTTCAAGTATATCCCTGCGCTCGACGGCCTGCGAGGTTTCTCTATCGTATTGGTAGTCGTTTCTCACTTTGGGTTCGGAAGCGTCTGCCCGGGCCTATTCGGAGTGACAGTCTTTTTTTTCATCAGCGGATTTCTAATTACCCGGTTATTGCTGGCGGAGATGCAAAAGCATGGTCATATAGCGCTGGGCTCCTTTTACGCCCGGCGGATACTTCGCCTGTACCCCGCACTCCTGGTGATGATCGCGGTCGTCGCCCCTATTTTCTGGAAGATCGGTGGATCGCTCACCTTCGGCGACCTGATGTCGGCGATGTTCTATGGGTCTAACTATCATGAAATGGCCGGCGGCAATCGTTCCGGTTTAGCAAATGTCGTCCATCCTTTTGGCGTCCTATGGTCCTTGGCCGTCGAAGAACACTACTATCTGTTTTTTCCCCTGCTTACGCTGTTACTCGGGAGGAGCCTGCGCCGCTTCGGCCTCTGCCTTGTGATGCTGATTGTGTTGACAACGGCGTGGCGTTTCCATGTCGCCGCTTTCTGCGCGAGCCACCCGCACGAGGGTTTCTGCGTCTTTCCGTTACGTGTTGAACACGGCACGGATACGCGCATCGACTCTATACTCTATGGAGCCGTGCTCGCCGTCTTGCTTGCCAGTCGTGCGGCCAACGCAACCCTGAGGTGGCTCAGGTCTCCGCTGATGCAATTCATAGGCGCACTGCTGATCCTCGCCTCTCTAGCGGATCGAAACCCCGGATTTCGCGACACCTGGCGATTTACACTTCAAGGCGTGGGTCTTACGGCGTGTGTTGGCGGCGTTCTGTATGACCCGCGATTGGCGCGTATCAGAAGGCTCTTCGAGCATCGCATTGTCGTATTTGTCGGACGCCTAAGTTATTCCATCTACCTGTGGCACTGGATAGTGCTGGTACTCGCTAGCGCTCTTCTCCCGAGTTGGTTCGGTTTAACCGGCACGCTTCCCTCTCTCGGGTGGACAGTGACCGTATTTCCAACGCTGCTTGCCGCGTCGCTGGCTGCCGCCGCGGCTTCGTATTATGGAGTGGAGCGGCCAATGTTAAGCCTTCGCCGCAGCTTCGGCTCCCACGCGGGCGAGGCGGTCCCGCATCCCGTCGCGCAGTCGAGCCTAGGCGCGCATCCTTGACCCGCAGCTTTGAAAGGATGCGGCCGGGGATGATAGTCGCTCGCTGGTGTGTGCGCCCGATAAGATTTCCGATCGGCACAACGCTCAAGGATTTCGCATGAACCGTTTTTCGACGTCCACCGCGGTCGTCATGCCGGTGCATAACCGAATCGGGTTCACCACCAAGTGCCTGGAGGCCCTCGCGCGGCAGTCCCGGACCGACTTTCGAACCATCGTCGTGGACGACGGCTCGACCGACGGAACTGCCCAAATGATTGCAACAAGGTTTCCCGACGTCCATGTGATCCGCGGCTCAGGAGATCTCTGGTGGAGCGAAGGAGTAAACGTTGGCTGCCGCGCGGCCCTGGAGTTTGGGGCGGCGCACGTCATTCTGCTAAATGACGATACCGAACCCGGCACCCGTTTTGTGGAATCGCTGCTGTCCGCGGCTAAAGCGAACCCGGGCGCATTGATCGGCGCCGTTGGCATAGATAAAGCCACCGGAAGAGTCGACTATCAAGGTGAGGTCATCCGCTGGTGGAGCAGCTCAAACGCATCGGCTAGGGCGCCTATGCGGGCCGGCGAACTGGTGCCGGTAACGCATTACATCGGCAGGGGCGTCCTGATTCCGCGCGAGGTGTTCGAGACCGTCGGGTTCGTCGACTCGGCGAAGTTTCCACAGGCCGTTGCCGACATCGAGTTTACGCTCAGAGCGCACCGCCGCGGCTATCCTGTACTGGTGTGCCATGATGCCAAGGTAGCTATGTATCCCGAAGAGAGCGGCGACTTCAAACTTCGAAAAGCAAAATCCATCCGAAATTATTGGGATCACATTGCCGGCATAAGAGGCGGCGGCAACGTCGTCTACTTTACGCGGCTCGCATGCAGGCATTGTCCTCCGCTCCAACTGCCATCTTGTCTCGCATTTGGACTGGCGAGAAGATTGGGTGGATACTTGCGGGACTGGGCCGTCGAGGCACTCTCGGCAAAGACATTACGGCGCCAAGGGGACTCGCCCGCGGGAACGCCTGGCTCGGGCACGATTCAGGCCGGGAGATGAGTGGCCCCTTGCCAAAAGAAATGCCCGGGGCCGGGTGTGCGCAACCGGATGGCTCCAACAGCGCCGCGAGATCTCGAATCGCAATCGTGGTGTCGTCGGTCAGTCATTACCGGCGCGGACAATACCTTGCATTAAAGAATCTGGTCGAACGCCTATTCATACTGGTGTCCGTATCGGTGGAGCCGCAATACCTCGAATACTGCCGGGAAGACTTTACGGGACTCGACGTTCGCCGCGTTGCGAGCAGGACAGTCGTCCAAACCTGGCGCCACAAAGCCGGCTTCGAGGAGGCCATACACACATATATCCCGTACGGCATGCTTGCCGCCCTGTGGCGGTTGGCGCCGGATGTCGTTATTTCCAGCGAAATGGGACTGCGCAGCATGATGGCTTGCTTATACACTCTCGTAAGGCGGAAATCGCGTCTTATTGTGTGGACCCAGGTGTCCGAACGGACCGAGGATGGGCGCGGTCCGCTAAGACGGTGGGTGCGCCGTCAGCTTCTGCGGCGCTGCGATGCGGTGTTGGTGAACGGGTCCAGCAATCGGCGGTACCTTAGGGAATTCGGGGTCCCGGATCGTTCAGTGTTCGTGGCCCCATACACTGTCGATACGGAACTCCTGGAATCGATTCCTGTCGAGAGGAGCCGCCATACAGCGCGCCGCCTGGTATACGTTGGACAGCTCATCGAGCGAAAAGGCCTCGGCCAATTCTTGAGCTCCTTGAGTTTGTGGGCATCCCGGCACTCTGGCGTTCCCATCGAGTTCCATATTTATGGCAGCGGACCGCTGAAGGCGGTGATAGAGAAACTGCAGACGCCGCCGAATCTCATCGTGTCGGTAAGGGGCCCGCTGCGCAATGCGGACATCTCGACAGCTTTTGCCGCAGCCGGAATCTTTGTATTGCCGACACTGGCCGACGAGTGGGGCGTCGTTGTTCAGGAAGCGCTGGTGGCCGGCTTGCCCGTCCTCGGAAGCGTCTACAGCGCCGCGGTTGAGGAACTGATCGTCGACGGAGAGAATGGTTGGGTCTTTGAGCCGGACGACCCGGAATCCGTCGAAGATGCGTTGCGCAGGTGCCTGACTACGGACGAAACCAAACTCGCCGGCATGCGGACGCGGGCCCGCGCAAGCGGTCTCCGGATCAACAGTGAAAGCGTAGCGGCGGAAGTGGCGCGGGCGATCCAATATTCGCTTGGATCCCGCCATGGGCGGCCGCAGCTTTCCGAGGAACAAGGGGTTAATGCCCCTGCACGATGAGTGATGACCCGCAACCCGACAAAAACCATTCATACCATGCCTTCCACCCCCGCGGACGCCGTCGCATTTCACTCACAGATCGCGTCGGAGTTTCATGCAAGCTATGCGCATAGCAAGAATCGCTTGGATCGCTTACGGGTGTGGCGCGACTTCATCGACCGGTATAGGGGCAATGCGCGTCTTGCCTATGATTTAGGGTGCGGCAGCGGCGTGCTGACCTGGGAACTGGCGTCACGAGGCATGAAAGTAGTGGGCGTGGACGGTTCCGCGGAGATGCTTGCCGTGGCGAGGCGCGGATTGGCGGCACATGACCAACTGCAGGTCAGGTTTGAAGAAATGTCCCTGCCGCTTTCTGAAGACGCGCCTCTTGGACCCGCTCCGCTTATCATTTCATCGAGCTGCCTTGAGTATCTGGATTCCGTGACTGAAGCGCTATATTCCATCCGGCGCCTTCTCACGCATCGAGGAATCGTTATTTTTTCGATATCCAACCACGACTCGTTTAGCCGGAAGCTGGTGCGCTTCGTTCACCGCTGGTCGGGGCGTCCTAAATATTTGAAGTACCTGCGCCATTTCATGACGCTGGAGTCGATTAGAAACGCCATCGCCGAGGCTCAACTCACTTATTTAGAGCACGGGTATTTCGAAGGGGCGGACCGGCTGAACCATTTGCTCGGCGGCGTATGTTCCGCTAAGCGCTCCCATAACATGATTATTGTTGCCGCGCGGCGCGACTAATGCAACGGAACGAGCGTCCCATTGGAACGGTTCGTGACTAGCTGGGCCTGGTGCCGGGCTCGGCTCAGCCAAATGACTCCGGCTGAAGTAGCTTGGCGAATGCGGCATGCCCTGCGCACCCCTGGGGATTACTTGGAAGCCGTCGCGCCCCGCCTTTTCGCCCCCCCGCTCTCAACGGCGGCGATCGCCCCCGGCGATGCCTATCCCATTGGAAACGGGAGCCGTTACGCGGGGTTAGACAGTTTTCGTATCTTCGATCGCGAATTCCCGCCGGATTTTCAGTTCAACTGGCATCGCGACTATAGCACCGGCAGGCTCGCCCCTGTCAAGTTCGCGCGCTCGCTGAACACCCGCGACGCGGAGGCCGTTGGCGACGTCAAGTATATCTGGGAGATAAACCGGCACCAGCACTTATCGGCGCTTGCATTTTCGGCCCACCCGCGGGCCGGCCAATTGGTAGCGGATGCCCTGAAATCGTGGCTGGCGGCCAATCCGTACCTCGTCGGAGTCAACTGGACCAGCAGCCTCGAATTGGCTCTTCGGCTCATTTCCTGGACGCTGCTCTATCCGGCTGTCCGCCAGGTGCTGGATACAGACCCGGCCTTCCGTGAAGCTTTCCACCAAAACATTTTCCTGCATATGCGGCGGATTCGTGGAAATTTGAGCCTGTTTTCATCGGCGAACAATCACCTTATCGGAGAATTGGCGGGTTTGTACTGCGCCTCAGTCTGCTTTCCGTGGTGGAGCGCATGCCGCGAGTGGCGGGACTTTGCCAAAGACGCGCTGGAGAAGGAAGTGCTTCTCCAGTTCGCACCGGATGGAGTGAACCGCGAGCAGGCCCTTGGCTACCAGCTCTTCACGCTGGAATTGTTGATGCTTGCGGTTGCTGTCGGCCGCCGGACCGGCACCCGCTTCAGCGATGAGTTTCAGGAACGGCTGCGTGCGGCGGTGGCGTTTCTGCTCCATCTGGCTACTTGCAGCGGAGACCTGCCGTTTTACGGCGATTCTGACGATGCGCGTGGATTCGTTATATCGGCTCGGGACTCTTCGCTTTCTGTGATCCTGGAGATGGCTGGCCGTCTATTTGAGGAGCCTTCTTTTTTGGAAGCGGTTCGGGAACCCACGGTCGCAGCCCAGGTCCTGCTGCCGCCCGGCGGAGCGCGGACGGCGCCGCAAGCGCGTGCGCAGTCGGCGGCTTCTGTGTTCAAAGATGGAGGCATCGCCGTTCTTGACGGCCGCGGGTGGAGGTTGGCGATGGATTTCGGCCCGCTCGGCTATCCGGCTACCGCGGCGCATGGTCACGCAGATGCACTGTCAATCCTACTGGCGGTCGAGGGGCAGTATCTGCTGGCTGACGCCGGCACGTATGCGTATCACTCGCATCCGGAGTGGCGGACATATTTCCGCGGCACAGCGGCCCATAACACTGTTAGAGTCGATGGCCTGGATCAATCCGTCATGGCTGGGCGTTTTCTCTGGGGAGCGCAAGCCGTGGCCACGCTGGTCCGGTTCGAGGAGGGCGCTGCAACGTGGTTGATCGAAGCGCAGCACGACGGGTACCGGCGGCTCAGTGATCCCGTTACCCACAGGCGGTGTGTCGACTGTGCCAAAATGGAGCTTGCAATCAGGGTCGAGGATACCCTTGAATGCCTGGTTGGTCACGATGTCGAACTCCACTGGCATCTGCACGAAAATGCCGTCGTCGAACAGTCGGGGTCGTCTGCAATCGTCGCTTTTCGGGGCCGCACTATTCGCTTCGACATGTGCGCCGAAGGCTTCGCTTTGGAACTGGTGCGAGGGAGCCAAAAGCCAATCCTGGGTTGGCGGTCTCCCTCATTCAACCTGAAAGTCCCCATCACCACGTTGCGCTTCGCCGGCCGCGTGGCCCGTACCAGCAAAATCGTCACTACGATTACCGCAATTCGTTGAGATAGCATGAACATCGCAATTGTCGGCTTAGGATACGTTGGCGCTGTTTCGGCCGCCTGCCTCGCCAACCGAGGGCACCGGGTGTGGGGCGTCGATATCAGCGAAGCAAAGGTCGATGCGCTGAATGCCGGCCGGGCGCCGGCTGTCGAGCCGGGTCTGGAAGAGGCTGTTCAACGCAGCGTGACAGCCGGCAATCTGACCGCGACCTGCCGCCTTGAAGAAGCATTGCTGGAATCGGACATCTGCCTTGTCGCGGTCGCCACTCCGAGCACGAGCGCTGGGTGCATCGACTCGACCCATCTGCTGCGAGCCTGTCGCCAAATCGGAAACGTTCTGCGAAGCCTCGACAAACCCCAGGTGGTAGCCATCCGGAGCAGCGTTCTCCCATCCGTCATCGCTGACGCGCAGGAGCTGTTCGACGCCGTTGCTCCAGGTCTGGTCGACCTCTGCGTGAATCCGGAGTTCCTGCGTGAGGGCACTGCGATCAAGGACTTTGACGCTCCCCCCTACACGGTCATCGGCACAACGAGCGCTAACGCGGAGCGGATGCTCAGGTCCGTATACGCGGGGATGGCCGCTCCGGTGCACGTCCTGCTGCCGAAGGAGGCGACCATGGTAAAGTACGCCAGCAACGCCTTTCACGGAGCAAAGGTCGCGTTTGCAAACGAGATCGGCGCCGTCAGCCAGGCGCTCGGCATCGACGCCGCCAGAGTTATGGAGGTCTTCTGCAGCGATACACAGTTGAATATTTCCAGGCGCTATCTGAGACCGGGCTTTGCCTTCGGCGGTTCCTGTATTCCCAAAGACCTTCGCGCAATTATCTACGCGGCCAAGGCGCTGGACATCGACCTGCCCCTGATGCGCGGCGTTCTGCGGAGCAACGAGTCTGTCATGCGACGGGCATTGCACCAAATCCTCGAACACGAACCGCGCCGCATCGGTATTATCGGATTGAGCTTTAAGCCGGACACCGACGATCTCCGTGAGAGCCCGTTCGTGGACCTCGCGGAACGTCTTCTAGGCAAAGGATTGGACCTCAAGATATACGATCCCAATGTTTCCCTGGCCCGCCTGACAGGAGCCAACCGGGACTACATCGAGCGGACCATCCCGCATCTCGCCGCCCTCCTGGTTCCCACGCTCGATGAAGTCGTCACAGGACGAGATCTCGTCGTAATCGGCCACCAGTTCGCCGGCGTCGATAAGCTCCTTTTAGATCCTTCGCGCTTCTCCGTCCTCGACCTGACCAACCCTTGTGGCGGACCGCAACCTGCCCACATGTCAACTGAGGCAGCCTAGAGGAAGTACGCAGATGCCGGAAAGCATTCTCATTATCGTGCAGAACCTGCCAGTGCCCTTTGACCGGCGTGTTTGGCAGGAAGCCACGAGCCTTCAGCAGGCGGGCTTCGAGGTCGCGGTGATCTGCCCGAAAATGGGTACATACACCGGCGGCTACGAACGGCGCGAGTCTGTCGACATCTACCGATACCCACTCCTGTACGAAGCAAGCAAGGGGTTCCTCGGGTATCTGTTCGAGTTCGTCTATTGTTGGCTCGCCACGCTGCTGCTCGCCGTGAGAGCCTATATCAGGCGGCCTTTCCGGGTAATTCACGCCTGCAATCCGCCCGATACCTACTTCGCCCTGGCGTGGCTGTTCCGGCCGCTGCGCGTAAAGTTCGTCTTCGATCACCACGACCTGTGCCCTGAGATGTATGCCGCCAAGGGAAATCCCTCCAGCGGTCCGCTCTACAAGGCTTTACTGTGGCTGGAGCGACGCACGTTCAGATCGGCGGATCTGGTGATCGCCGTCAATCAATCCCATCGCGATCTGGCGATCAAGCGCGGGGGAGTGGCCGGGGATTCGATAGTGGTGGTCCGTAGCGGGCCGCGGCGCAAATGGGCCGACATAAGCCTCGTGCGGAACGATCTGAAGCGGGGAAGGCGTAATCTCGTGGTGTACTTGGGCGAAATGTGTCAACAGGACGGCGTCGACTATCTGCTCCGTGCAATAGCGCATTACCGAAGGGAGTACAGCTCCGAGGACACCACCTTTGCCCTCGTTGGCGGGGGCCCGCATCAGTCGCAAATGAGAGATATGGCGCGCGACTTGGGAATCGAGGACTCAACGCACTTTACCGGCCGGATACCAGACGAAGAGCTATGGGAATACCTCTCAACGGCCGACGTGTGCGTCGACCCCGATCCCCTCACGGAATGGAGCAACCTCTCGACCATGAACAAAATGATCGAGTATATGGCCTTCGGCCGGGCGATTGTGGCCTTCGACCTCCGTGAGCACCACAATACCGCGGGAGATGCGGCGGTCTACATAGCGGACAATTCCGAGAAGCAGCTAGCCGCTGAAATCCGCGCCCTAACGATTGACGAAGAACGCCGCTGCCGGCTGGGAATCGCCGCCCGCCAGCGCTTCCGGAAGATTTTGGCCTGGGAAAACTCGGAAGAGGTACTGGTTGGATCCTATCGGCGTCTGTTTAGGTTGGCATCCACGCAAACAGCCAGCCAGCCCAATACAGCTCGCCTTGGACACCAATAGGTCAGGCGGCGATCTGGTCAATGGAGTGGCGTGACGTTCGTGATGACACCCTCGCGATCCTGTTGGCCTTCGCTGTTTACCATTTGGCGAGCAGGGAGCTTAGGACCCGATCTGCGCAACAGCGCTACCTAAGAGGTGCCGATCTCTCAACGCCCCCTGCCTCCCCGGCTTTCTCAATCATCAGAAACAATTGACAGTGCCTATGCCCAAAGCTCTAATCACCGGTTGCACCGGCCAGGACGGCTCCTACCTGGCCGAGTTGCTTCTTGCCAAAGGCTACGAGGTCCATGGCCTGAAACGCCGTGCCTCCAGCTTCAACACCGACCGGCTCGATCACATCTATCGGGACATCCACGAGGCCGGTACCAGGTTCATTCTCCACTATGCCGATCTCACCGATGGGAGTTCATTAGCCACGCTTATCTATGATCTGCACCCCGATGAGATCTACAGTCTCGGTGCACAGAGCCATGTGAAGGTCAGCTTTGAGGTTCCCGAATTCACTACGGATGTAGTCGCGTGCGGGACCCTCCGCTTGCTCGAGGCCATGCGCCGCACTGGCGTGCAGTGCCGCTTCTACCAGGCCTCTTCGAGTGAGATGTTCGGAAGCACGCCTCCCCCTCAGAGCGAGACTACCGCGTTCCACCCCCGCAGTCCGTATGCCTGCGCTAAGGTCTTCGGCCACCACATCACAGTGAACTACCGAGAAAGCTACGGGCTGCACGCATCCAGCGGCATCCTATTCAACCACGAGTCCCCGCGCCGCGGTGAGACATTTGTCACCCGTAAGATCACCCGCGCCGTGGCCCACATCAAGCACGGTGTCCAACAGAAGCTTTATCTCGGCAATCTCGACGCGCGCCGGGACTGGGGGTACGCTCCGGACTACGTCCGCGCCATGTGGCTAATGCTGCAGCAGGAACACCCCGATGACTTTGTCGTGGGCACAGGAGAGGCGCATACGGTGCGGGAATTCGTTGAGTTCGCCTTCGCGCATGCCGGCCTAGATTGGAAGGAGCACGTTGAGGTTGACGCCCGCTACTTCCGGCCGGCTGAGGTCGATTACCTGTGCGCAGACGCGTCCAAGGCGCATAGAGTGCTCGGCTGGGAGCCGTCTGTGGCTTTCGATGAGTTAGTTCGTATCATGGTTGACGCGGACATGAATGCTGCCGAAGCCCGGTTTAAAGGTGGTGCCGAGGCGCTCCAGTTCGCCATAGCCGCTGAAGGGAGGCACTCGTGATCAGTCTGCCAGACAAGCGCATCGTTGTTACAGGTGGCTCCGGTTTTCTGGGCCGCCATCTGGTCCGCCGGCTAGAGCAGATGGGCTGCCGGGATATCTTCACGCCAGTTCATTCCGACTACGATCTTACGAGCGCCGATGCAGTCGAACGTTTGTTTGCGGAACATCGGCCCGACGTATTGATTCACCTGGCCGCGGTCGTGGGTGGAATCGGCGCCAATCGTGCCAACCCCGGACGCTTCTTCTACGAGAACGCCATTATGGGCATCCAAGTCATCGAGGCAGCCCGGCGCCACGGAGTGGAGAAAACTGTCGTACTTGGGACGATCTGCGCGTATCCAAAGTTCACCACGGTGCCGTTTCGTGAGGGGGACCTGTGGAACGGCTACCCGGAGGAGACCAACGCGCCATATGGTATCGCGAAAAAAGCGTTGCTGGTCCAGTGCCAGTCGTACCGTGAGCAGTACGGTATGAATGCCATCTTCCTCCTGCCGGTCAACCTTTACGGACCAAACGATAACTTCGATCTGGAATCGTCCCATGTTATACCGGCGCTGATCCGGAAGTGCGTGGATGCAGTCGCGGAAGGGCGCGACGATATCGTCCTCTGGGGCGACGGCTCGCCCACGCGCGAGTTTCTCTACGTCGAGGACGCTGCCGAAGGCATCGTTCTGGCAACTGAACACTATGACAAGCCCGATCCGGCGAATCTCGGGAGCGGCATGGAGATCTCTATTCGCGACTTGGCCGCCAAGATTGCCGGCATCACCGGTTTTTCAGGACGAATCATTTGGGACGCCGCCAAGCCTAATGGCCAACCACGCCGGTGTCTGGATGTAAGCCGTGCTGAGCGGGAATTTGGCTTCCGAGCAACTACACCCTTCGATATCGGCCTCCGCAACACAATTGATTGGTATCAATCTCGCCTTAATGACTTTTCCACCTCTGGCCAGCCAAATCCATTGCAGTCGAATGGGGCAAGGACACTGAATCACCGCCTCCGTATCGAATCCTAGGAGCGGCTGCCTTGATAAACGGAATCTGGCGAAGGTAGACCCAATTGTACAGAGCCCTTGGGAACGCTCAGGGGCCGCGATAGCTCTCTAATATGGACAAGGAGTTCTTCCGCCTTCAGGTACGCATCGCCCGCTTCCACAATATCTTCGGCCCGGAAGGCACATGGCGCGCAGGCCGCGAGAAGGCGCCGGCCGCCATCTGGGGCGACGGCAAACACACCCGTTCGTTCCTTTACATTGACGAGTGCGTGGATGGGGTGCGGCGTCTGGTCGATTCCGGTTTTACTGGCCCCGGTGAACGTCGGCTCCGACGGGATGGTCACCGTCAACCAATTCGCTGAAATGGCGATCCGGATTTCCGGCAAACGCACGACCATGGTGCACATTGAAGGCCCGCTCGGAGTGCGCGGCAGGAATCCCGACCGGCTGATCCGGGAGAAACTCGGCTGGGCGCCGTCGGCGTCTCTGCACGCCGGTTTGGAAAAGACCTACGCATGGATAGAAGCTCAGGTGCGCGCGGTGGCTCGCGATAGAGACCGTTCCCTTACGTTCGCTGCGGTCTAACACAGTGACGGCGATTACCTCCCCGCTTCCCGGTCAGCGGCTACTTTACTAACGGCTGAATCCCATGTCTACCGCTCCACGTCAAGCCGCGAATCCCACTGCGCCCCCGTTGCGTGGCAAGGCCGCCGTTCCGGCAGCGCGTCAATCGAGCTACTCGCCGGCATACATGGCCGCGATGTTGGCCGCCTCGGACTTCGCGATGTTAACCGCGGCCATATTGGCCGGCTTTGCGTTGTGGCGATTGATCAATCCGACGATCCCGCCTCTGCGGCCAGAGATGCTCCTCCTGCCGTTGTGTTGCGTGGGCGTGTTTGCCGGCACCAGTCAGTACCCTGGCATCGGGCTGACCGCGGTGGAACACATGCGCCGCATTTGCCGGGGCATCAGCACGGTGTATCTGGTGTTCCTCTTCGCCATGTTTCTGACGAAGGGGTTGTGGGCCGACTCCCGTGGCGCGCTGCTGCTGGCTTGGGCTCTTTCCATGGCCTTGGTGTCCTGCGGCCGCGCCGTCGCCCTGCACGTGATGGCCCGCCGGCCGTGGTGGGGAGTACCGGTTCTAATCATTGGAGCGGGTCATACCGGGCGAGCCACGGTCCGCAACCTGAGGGAGAACCGCGTGTTGGGCTACCGGCCGATGGCATTCCTGGACGACGATCCGCGGAAGCACGGAGAGTGCGACGGCGTACCTGTCGTCGGAACCCTCGGTGACGCCGCCTGGGTCGCGCAGAATTTAGGCATTGCCTATGCCATTCTCGCCATCCCGGGCATGCCGCGCGAACGGCTGGCGTGGCATCTTCGGCGCTGGCGGAGGGTTTTTCCGAGAATTCTGATCGTCTCCGAGTCCGCCGGCATCGCCACCCAATGGACCGAACCCAGGGATCTAGGTGGAATGACTGGCTTCGAAACTCATCAAAAACTGTTGGACCCGATGGCTCAGTGGATTAAGCGGGCAATTGATGTGGTCGCCGCATCTTTCGGATTGGTAGCCGCAGCGCCAGTGCTAGCCGTCTGCGCAATAGGGGTGCGTAAGGCCAGTCCAGGTAACCCATTCTACGTCCAGGAAAGGGAAGGGCGTGATGGAGCCACCTTGCGCATCCTGAAACTCCGCACGATGTTCCCCAATGCGGATGAAATGCTGGAGTCGCATCTTTCGAGTAATCCATCGGCGCGTGAAGAGTGGGAACGGTTCTGCAAGTTAAAGCACGATCCCAGAATCCTGCCCGGAGTCGGTCGCTTCCTGCGTAAAACAAGCCTGGATGAATTGCCCCAACTCTGGAACATTCTGAAGGGCGAGATGAGCTTGGTAGGGCCGCGGCCGTTCCCTGCGTACCACAACGCGCGCTTCGATCCTGAATTTCACGAACTCCGAACACACGTCCGCCCCGGCTTGACTGGCCTGTGGCAGGTCTCCGCACGGAGCGACGGGGACCTGGATGTCCAACAGTCGTTGGACAGCTATTACATCCGCAACTGGTCGCTGTGGCTCGATATCTATATTCTCGCTCGCACGGTCCGGGCCGTGCTAGCTCCGCGTGGTTCATACTAAGCGGGGCAGGTCCTCCCGGCCTGTAATAACCGATGCCGCAGAGAGTCCGTCTGAGAACGACCAATGCGGCCTTCCCCGCCCGAAATGGAGGAAGGTTCGCGCCAGGCCTCTCACCCTCCTCACTACCGTCCGCCTCGCGAGCCGCCCCCAAAATAATCGCGACAGTCTGGATTACACTCCGGATCGTCGGATCCTGCAAGACTGGCACGGCCAGCCATAGTAACCGGCCATCAAGCGCGAACCCCTTCAACATCCTCTCCTTCTCCAGAGAGGACTCTCGCTTGAAATCCAACAGCATTTCATATATCGGCGCGGCAAGGGGTGGCGCGACATCGGTGACGATGGCTTGGCTATTCTGACGGTTCTCGTCCTCTGCCGTCCGGCGGAAATGCTGAGGCTTTCCCCGGCCTGTGCAAAGCGCTTGACGAACGGAAAGAGCCCTGACGCCGGTACCGTCGGGCCGATGGGCCCGAGGAGGCAGGGAACTTCTGTCCCGGACCTTGCGCCAGGTATTTCCGCCCAGCGCAGCGGATCTGGCCGAAGCCGATCCGGCCAAAGTTGGTGTAGAATTATGCCTAAATTCATTTCAGTCGTAGTCGCGTGTTTTACATCGGGATCATTCGGCCAGACCACCGATTTCAACTCCTACAGGAGCAACGAGCCGATTCGCGTGTCACAATCCCTGCCCGGAATTTGCGCGCCCAATGAACTGAATCTGAGATCTGCGTACCGCAAGATCAGTAAGTGCCGGACTGCGGATACGGGGGTTCAAGGCGTGCTAGCGGCCAATAGCCCGCCCTCTGGCCGCCCCTGTACGTCCACTTTCGAACAGCCCTGGCAGATGACCGGCGCCGGCGTCGCGCAGCACATCTACGAAAGCGCCGGTTCTCCGTGCTTACCGACGCTACAAGGTATGGCGCGTGGTATAGCCTACAATTTCGCGTACGGTGCCGAGCAGGCAGGGTCGCACAGTGACAATAACCCGAAACCAGGCACGGCACGGGAACCAATATTCTACGTTTCCGGCCAAAATGGAAACGACGCTTGGTCGGGCCTCTTGCCCGCTCCGAACGCAGCGGGCGCGGACGGGCCATTTCGAACGCTTTCCGCTGTGCAAGCAGCGATGCGCGCATCATCGACCGTGAAGACTGTCGCCATTCGCAGCGGAACATATTCAATCGCTCCGGCTCTATCGCTTAGCCGAGCAGATAGCGGCGAAGTGTGGATGTCGTATCCGGGAGAAACCGCCACTCTGGATGGGGGGGGGACCGGTGGCATCGACCTCGCCGGAGTTTCGAATGCAAAGCTGCTGGGTCTCGCGCTTCAAAACCTGGGCCGAAAGGGGGTGAACATCTTTGGCGGCTCTAGCGCCATCACGATTCGCTGGAACGCCTTCGCGAATTGTACATGGGCTTGCATCAGTGGAGCCGGCGTAACGAATACGACGGTCGATAGCAACGTCATCAACAACCAAATCGACACCACCGGCGCCGCATTGATGTTCTGGTCCGGCAGAACCCTGGCCGCCAGCCAAAATCGAATCTCTCACAACACGATTGAAAACTGTAGAGGCGGCGGCATCAACTTCGCCGCCGGCGCCAATGACTTGCCGAACAACAACAATGTAGTCGATCGTAATATTCTCCGAAATATTACGACTGAGGTCACCGATCATGGTGCGATCTATATGATGGACCGAACCCATCGCGCCGTTGGCAATGAAATCACAAACAATCTGATCGACGGTAATGGCGGGACGCGATACAGGAGTAATTGGACCAAAGCCATTTATCTTGACGATTTGATATCGAATGTGATGGTCAGTGGAAACGTCTGCCGGAAGTGCGGCCAGTATGCGTTGCAGATCCATGGCGGCGACCACAACACTATTGTTAATAATGTCTTCGATATTTCTACCGATGGAACGTTGCTTGGGCTCTACCAAAACGCCAATGGCTGGCCGGATTTTGGCATGGCCGCGAACATTATTGAGAGAAATATCGTATACTGCGCGAGCCGTGCGCCGGCTTCGCTCTGGAAGCTGGATGTCCTTTCAACGGATGCTCTGCCCACCATTGCGGGCAACCTTTATTACACGCCCGGCAGTGTGGGGCGCATAGCCGCCAAGGGTCGGCTTATCGATGCAAATCCATTCTATGCCGACCCTGGCTTCAGAGATCCGTCGTCAGTAGATTACTCCATGCCAGTTTCCTCTCCCGCGTATAGTGTCATTAGGTTCCAGCCGCTGGTGACGGATCGGGGACCGCTCGAATATACGCCTTGAGACGCGATCTTCGGTTGGTCACCTGCAGTTTGCGTGGCTGTTGTCGATTGCGGCGGGAAGTGCGTACACTAACCGGTTCTGGGTTACGCAACGGAAAGGCTTGCGCTTCGCAGGTCCGCGTAGTGATCGTTGGCTTCACCAAACCTCCACCAGCCTGCACGGCGCGGGACGCGGACACGTCTTGCTGCCAGAATCGGCTCTGCAACCGCAGCACGAGGTCCTTCAGGTCAATCCCATGCCTGTCCGAAAACTCCTTCTCGCCCAGAACATGATACGAATCCGGATTCTCCCGGTGATGAGCTGCACAGAGCGGGATCGCTGAGAAGTCTGAGGTCTTCTGTCCCATCCCCTGGCACCCAGAGCGTTCATGTGGGCAGCTTCGATAACGGTTGATCCGCCGCTCATTTCGGATCAGACTGCGCATGGGGGTGTCCGAATCCAAGCCAGATACTCGGGGGCTTCTGTCCGGACCTCGCCAGGCTTGGAACCGAACGGTGCCGGACTCTTCTTCCCCAAGCCTGGGCTTGTCGATCCGCTCACTGATCGCCCTTCTCTGAGCTCCGTGGTTCCGTCCCGCGCCGCCTCGCCTAACAATCTTGAAATGCACGTGGTGTGTCCGGACACCAAGCCCTCGCCATTGCATCACGTCTGGCTTGTCGTGGGAGCGAGGATCTCGATGGCCGGAAAATAGGTGCGATAGCGCATAGCGTCACGCGTGAGCAGCGCAAGGTGTCCGATGGCGGCGTGCGCGCCAATGTAGAAATCCGGCAGAGGCGAGTTCCGCACGCCTCCACGGCGGCGGTACAGCAGGAAGCACTTCCCGGCCAGAAAACCGGCTGCCCAGGGCAGGGGTTTACGCTGATACAGACTTGTGGGCAGGGCTGCATCCAGCGCTTCGATTGTGGTGTAGCCGATCGATACTTCGGCGTAAATAATCGGATTGACGATCAGTGTCGTATGCTCGGCGCACTCGGCGAGCGCCCCGCCGGACCAATCGCTCCAGTTCGGATCGTTCGTAGCGACGTCAAGCAAGACGTTGCTGTCCACGAGCACGCCGCGGCACGGACTCAGGCGCGCCGGCAAGTTGGCTATGGCCGGTTTCAATCGCGTCGCTTTCGAGGCCGGGCCTCGCCACGCGTCAGCGCCATGATCTGGTCGGTGTTCATGCGCACGTCGGCAGTGCTTCGGAGAGCATCGAGCGCCAGGCGTCCTCTGGCGCTTGCTCCAGCCTCGCGCCCGGCCTTGCGAATCCGGGCGTGATCTCCGGCCAACTCGAACGCAACCTTCGTATGCGGCAAAAGACCTAGCCGGTTACGGATCTCCTGGGGGATGGTGACCTGGCCTTTGCTGGTGATTTGCATAGTAATACTCCTACTGGTAAGTGTAATACACATCTTGCAAGACCCGCAACCTCCTGGGAAGGGGAAGGCAGAACCGGAGTACCCACCTTCACCCCGGATGAACAGCGCGGGAAGCGGACACGTCTCGCTGCCAGAACCAACTCTGCAATAGAAGCACGAGCTCTTTCAGGTAAATCCCATGCTTGTGCGAAAACACCGTCTCGTCCAGATGATGGTACGAATCCAGGTTCTCCCGGTGGTGCGCCGCACAGAGCGGGATCGCGGAGAAGTCCGACGTCTTCTGCCCCAATCCTCTTGGGCCCAGCGCGTTCGTGTGAGCCGCTTCGATGACGATCGGTCCACCAGTCACTTTCGCGCAGACCACGCATCCCAACGTCCGAATCCAAGCCAGATACTCCGGGCATCTGTCCGGACCTCGCCGAGGTTGAACGCGCTTTTTGCGAACCGGAATTCTCCGTTGCGGAGGCAAGCCCCGCGCCAACGGCACACTTCGGCGTAATGGCACACGTCTCCTGATCACATTCACCTCGGATTTCAATCGGAGGAACGAAACGCCCGACCCAGGATCCAGCAATGGCATCCCAGGCCCGGGCGTTTTCGTTTAAGGACTGACGAGTTTCAGGACGACCGGACCCGGCCGCCGAACTCCTCTTCGCAGTGCTTCCAGAAGCTGCAGTGCTTCTGGCTGCAGAGCATGGACTGCCGGTTCGGACAGTACATCCCTGATCCCATGGCTTTCTGGGCCATCGAATACAGGACCTGCGTGGCCCGGATATCCGGCTCCTCCACGGTGTAGGCCTGCTGCACGATCTGCACCGTCTGGGTCTTCACCAGGCTGTCGATGCGCACATCACCGCTCGCGCCGGGAGTGATCTGCGTGTACGTGGCTAACTGGAACGCGTAATCGGGCGAGACGCAGGAAGGCCGGCGCGATGCCGTCTTGAAATCGATGAGCCGCCCTTCCACGTCGAGCACGTCCACACGGCCCCGGACCCGGACGCCGGAGATTTCGCCCTGCACATCGAGTTCGACCGCGGAGGGTTCGACCGTTGGCGCGACCTCGTCCATGTACTTGGCGACCAGCTTTTCTCCCATCCGGCGCAGGTCCCCTTGACTCTCGTCCGCGGTGAACACAGTCTCGGGGACCTGCTCCATCCAGGCCTCCCGAAAGACTATGACGACTCCAGTAGTTTCAAGATCTTCCTGGGTATCGACCTTCTCCCGGAAGTTGACTTCGAGGGCCTTGTGAACGGCAAGCCCCAGGGCGAGCGAGCTGTTCTTCCGCTCGGGCAATTGCAGCCCGTACTTGAACCACCACCGGGCCGGGCAGTCGAAGAAGCATCGCACCTGGCTGGGCGAAAGCACCGGCGCTGGATCGCTGCCGGCGAATACAGCGTCATCCGTCGCGGGTAATTTGGTGAGCGCCACTTCCGGCGCCACGATCAGTTCGGTGGAAGTGCTCTGCGGAGGAGGCGCAAAGCCCGGCAAACCTTGCGGGGCAGGGAAGCTCAACTGCGCGAGTTGAGCGGGCGTTGGTTCGGTTGTCAGCGCTGATCCCATGTCACACCTCGCTCCCGCATAGCCTGGATGAACATGGTCAGCCCGATGGCCCGGATATCTTCACTATTGAATTGGAGCGAATAGTTCCGCAGGCGGGCTCGGGATTCGACCCTCTGTGCAATCTCCGCCGCGCCATTCATGGCCAGTTCCATACAAGTGATTCCAGCCCCGGCCACGGCGACGGGCAGTAACATGCCATCCGCAGTCGCCTGAAACTCCAGTGGCGGTTTCGAGGTTTGGGGTGTGCTACCATTGCGGTGGTTCTGGGCTTGACCGCTTGGAATCGTTGCCGCGGCGTCTGGGGCGTTTGGCGACGAAGCCGGATGCCGCGGTTCCTCGATTCTCCTAACGCGCCATTCGATCCAGCGCTTATTCTCTTCGCGCAATTCGGCCTTGCAGATCTCGAAGATCTCGCGCGCCCGGATTCCGAGTTCGCGAATCTGCTTGGCCACTACCGGCGGCACGTACATGATCCGGTCGCCTTCGAGTGTGTACATGACCTGCTCGCCATAGCGTCCTTCGACGCGTTTTCCGTCGTCCCAGCGGAGGGCTACCTCGACCGGGGAGTTTGTGTTGAATCGCAAAATTCCGTTCGTCATTGTTGTTCTCCTTGTGCCTGTCCTTCAGGCGGTTCTAATCCATCGTCTGGGGGTTCCGGCCAATCGTCCGGAGGTTCCAATTCTTCTTCCTGTTCCTCTTCTCGCTCGTCTCCACTGAATCCGGACTGGCCGTAGTAGTCCAGATCGGAGGGAGCGTTCCACATCGACCACATCGTCTTTTCCCTTTCGTGTTTTGAGATTCGCAGCTTCGCGGCCGCTTCCTTGTCCCCTTCATTATGCATGATGTATACGCTCATGTCAAGCATAAAAGAACAGATGTACATTTTTCTGCCGCTTCAGTTAAGCTAGGCAATATGGGTGTGGCGAAGAAGAATCCGCACGCCGTAGCCCTCGGCAGGCTAGGGGGTCGAAAGGGTGGAAAGGCCCGAGCTGAAAACTTGTCGGCGGAAGAACTCTCTGACATCGGACGAAAGGCTGGCCTAGTTGGCGGCAAGGCCCGCGCCCGCGCCCTCACCAAGGAGCAGCGTCAGGCGATCGCCCGCAAAGCCGCCGCCGCCCGCTGGGGCAAGACGAAGTAAACCTAACCCCGCGGCAACGTTGGAAGAGGGGGTGTGGGGGAGAAACCTTTTGAAGGTTTCGCTCCCACTGGCCCGGCCCAGAATTATGCCCTGACCGATAACCCTATACACATCCACGCCGAAGTACAGCCCGGCGCACCGACTTCAGCCGCCGGTCCGCGCCCTCACCAAAGACCAGCGCCAGGAGATCGCGCGCAAAGCTGCCCCGGCCCGGTGGGGGAAGACGCAGTAGTTCAACATCGGCGAGCGGGCTAACGCAATTTTCCAAAAGCCCGTTTTGTGGATCCACGTTGCGGATCCCCTGGAGCTTGAAACTGCTCCGGGCAGGTGATTCGAGCGTGCTCCACACGGCCGCGTTACGAATAGCGCCGATTCGCTTTGTTCTTCTTTGTGGCTAACGCCTGAAGGCTGGGGAGAAATCAGCCATCATGGGCTGACAATCATCCGGGAATCTAATCCGCGTGCGGCGGCTCTTTGGGCCAAACCAGACTCGGCGGCCACCGACCCAAGTCCTCTCATCCTCATGTCCTCACGCTTGCTATACCTTTTATGGCGCCTCAGCATCCTGCTGGTCGTGATGGGTTCGCTGCTACCCGCCAGTTCGCCTGTGATTCGCGCCGTCGGAAGGCTGCCAGTCAACCAGAAGGTCCTGCACTTCTGCGGCTCTACACCTGGCTTGCTCTGCTGGCGTTCCTGACGATCAAGCGCCGGTCCCTCGCGGTCATGGCGGCCCTCTCCATGATATTGCTGGGTGTGGCGTTGGAGTTTGGTCAGAAGCTGATACCTGGTCGATCGTTCGAAGTCCGCGACATGTTCATCAACGGAGCCGGGGTCCTGATCGGCCTCGCCATCGGCATCCTGAGCCGCCGTATCCTGCCGGCGGTCAGCAGCAGTTGACTCCGCTCTCTCCTCGCCCTCGTCCGCCGATCCCCCCGCTACTTCCGCGTGGACCGCGGATCCTCGGCATCGCTGCTGGAAACCAGTGCCACCGCTTCGCCGGCCGCTGCCTTTCGCAAATCGGCGTCCAGTGTTGCCAGCGGTAAGCCCTCCCGCTGGGCCAATTCCAGATAAACGGCATCGTAAACGGACAGCCGGTGCGCGCGAGCCAGCCTGAGGACCGCGTTTTCGTCGGGAGACCGGTCCATGCGGAGTCGCAGCAGCGAAAGGTTCAGCAGAAAAGAAGCGGTGCCGGATTCTGTAATCCGCCGCCGCCGTTCGTTCACGATCAGAATGTTTCGGACCTCGAACCACCACAGCGAGGGGACCACGCCTTCTTCGGCCCGCATGCGGTCGAAGGCCAACCTGGCGTCGGGGTGGTCTTCATCGTCGAATGCCCAGCAGGCGGTGATCGATGCATCCAGGACGAACGCCATCAGGACCTGCGTCCCTCATCGCGGGCCGACAGCAGTTCGCCAACCGTAATCCTGCCGGTACGCTGGCGAAGTTCCAGGATGCCCGCCAGGGCCTTGTCGATCTCTTCCTGGCGCCGGTCGGTCTCGGGCACGATCCGGGCGATGCGGCGCCCGTGACGGGTAATAATCAACGTTGCGCCCCGCTCAACTTCATCCAGAAGCTGAGGAAGATGAACCTTGGCTTCAGAGGCTTGAATTTCGCGCATAGGATCAACCAGTCGATTCGACCAGTCTTATTGTAACACTTCGCCAGCCGGTTGCTGCCATCGCCGCGCCGAAATATATAAAGAGATAAAACGATCTGCATATGCTGCAAATGGCTGTATAATCAATGGTGGCAAAAGGCTAAATCCTGACTTTACCCTCCATGGATGAGACTGGCGAAGCACCGCTTCCGACCGGCCCGGTCAGCAACCTCAAGGAGTTCACTCTTGAAGTTCCTCCGCCGGCATTACCTGAATTCAACCCGACAGTGCCTCCCGAGCAGGCCTCATCTCCCAGTCCAACGTCGTCTTCTACGGAACGGAAACTCACAAGCATTTGGTTCTCATGGTGGCGGGCAGGCCGGAGCAGCCGGAAGACGCCACTTGTCGGAAACCGCTCAATCATCTATACTGATAGAAGGATATACGCTTATATGATGAGAGACGCTGTCTCCGAATCAGAAACCACCCGTCTCACCATTACCTGGTCCAAAGAGGCCGATCATGCCTTGCGCACTTTTCTGGGTTCCCAGGGCATGAAGAAAGGGGACCTCTCGAGATTCATCGAGGAGGCTGTCCGCTGGCGCATCTTTCATCAGACCGTCCGCGAAGCCCGCGAAGCTTTCGCCGACGTTTCCCCGGACGAGCTCCAGAAGATGATCGACGAGGCCGTCGAAGACGCCCGCGCGAAACATTATCGAGAACGCGCCAAACGGTCCTGATGCGCCTCATCCTCGACACCAACATCCTGCTCTCCGCGCTTCTGTCTCCTCTGGGCGCGCCAGCCAAGCTTCTTGACGCTTGGGAGCGCAAGACGTTCACGCTCGTCGCCTGTGACGCGCTCATAGCGGAACTCCGGGATGTCGCCGGTCGACCGTTCTTCCAGGCGAGACTCCGGGCCAGCGCGACCGAACTGCTCGCCGCGGGCGTTCGGGACTTTTCTTCTTTTTGCCGGGACCTGCCATCCGGCCCCGTCGCGCCGGACCCCAAGGACAGTTTTCTGCTCGCGCTGGCTGAAGCCAGCCAAGCCGACTTCCTCGTGACCGGCGACAAGGAACTCCTCTCCCTGAAGCATTACAAATCCACCCGAATTATTACTCCCGCCGCGATGATCGAGATCCTGAAGGAAGCTGAGGGCGGCAAATCGCTATGCAACTCATAACCGCGGCACCGCAGTCCTGTAATCGCTGGCTATACCGGCTCGCATGGTTGCGGGCAGCCCTGCCGCTCGGAATAAGAAGACTCAGGAGAAAGAAGCGATAGGCGAGCGGACCTGCCGGCCACAGCGACTGTTTAGAGCCTGTACGAGTTCCGGCAGACGGATCTGATGGACTTGCAAAAACTCCTTCTCGCCTAGCCTATGATACGAATCCGGATTCTCCCGGTGATGCCCAGAACATAGGGGAATCGCGGAGAAGTCCGACGTCTTCTGCCCCAATCCTCTTGGGCCCAGCGCGTTCGTGTGAGCCGCTTCGATGACGATCGGTCCACCAGTCACTTTCGCGCAGACCACGCATCCCAACGTCCGAATCCGAGCCAGATACTCCGGGCATCTGTCCGGACCTCGCCGAGGTTGAACGCGCTTTTTGCGAACCGGAATTCTCCGTTGCGGTGGCAAACCCCGCGCCAACGGCACACTTCGGCGTAATGGCACACGTCTCCTGATCACATTCACCTCGGATTTC
>Ga0302326_10000346_pt1 | contig 131369 bp, 110 predicted proteins | sample Palsa_T0_3_FD_202264 | JGI IMG/M metagenome (GOLD analysis project Ga0302326, IMG submission 202264) | Peat permafrost microbial communities from Stordalen Mire near Abisko, Sweden - Palsa_T0_3 | ecosystem: Environmental > Terrestrial > Soil > Palsa > Peat permafrost | place: Sweden: Abisko... | reverse complement strand
CGCAGGCAAGACCTTGGGCCGCCTAGCCTCCCAGATCGCCCACCGTTTGAAGGGCAAGCACAAGCCGAATTATGCGCCGCATCAAGATCTTGGCGATCATATTGTGGTCATCAATGCGGGTAACGTGCGGGTCACCGGGGCGAAGCTGACCGACAAGTTCTACCATCAGCACACCGGCTACGTCGGCAACCTGAAGAGCATCGTTTTGGGCAAGCTGCTCGCCGAGCATCCCGAGCGCGCCATCGAATTCGCCGTCAAAGGCATGCTGCCCAAGGGCCCGCTGGGACGGCGCATGTTCCGGAAATTGCACGTGTTCGGCGGCAAGGACCATATCCATCAAGCACAGCAGCCCAAGGCGCTGGAAATCTAAGAATTCTAGGAAACCAATCCATGGCAGCAAGCACCGCCGACTCCAATACCTTCTACGGCACCGGGCGCCGCAAAACCTCGGCCGCCAGGGTTTATTTGAGCCGCGGCACCGGTAAAGTGTCGATCAACGGCCGCACGCTCGAGGAGTTCTTCGGCCGGGAAACGGGCCGCATGATCGTGCAGCAGCCGTTCGGCGCGGTTGATCTGAATGGTAAATTCGACATTGAGGCGCACGTGCAGGGCGGCGGCATCACCGGCCAGGCTGGGGCGATCCGGCACGGCATCACGCGCGCCCTGATGGCCTACGATGAGGCGCTGCGCGGACCGCTGCGCAAAGCGGGCTTCGTCACCCGCGATGCGCGCGAGGTCGAGCGCAAGAAGGTCGGTCGTCGAAAGGCGCGGCGCGGAACCCAGTTCTCCAAGCGCTAAGCCTTCAATCGCCTTCCGGTACGCGATCGGTTTTGGGGGATCGTCTAGCGGTAGGACAACGGTCTCTGACACCGTTTACCTAGGTTCGAATCCTAGTCCCCCAGCCAAACAGGGCTCACGTTGGTGGGCCCTTTTCTTGTGGGAGCAGTGATGACGGCCGAACGCGGTGCGAGTGGACGTCTGGCGCCGCTGGCGGTTGCGGCACTCGGCGTCGTGTTCGGCGACATCGGCACCAGCCCTCTGTACGCAATGTCGGCCTGTTTCACGGGCCCGAAAATGGCAGTCACCCCCGAGCACATTCTGGGAGTGCTGTCGCTGATCTTCTGGTCGCTGGTGCTGGTGATCCTGCTCAAGTACGTCGCCGTGGTCCTCAACGCCGACAACAAGGGCGAGGGCGGAGTGCTGGCATTGACCGCGCTGGTGATCAACACCGAACGCGCCAGCCCGCGCCGCAAGTTGTACGGGGCGTTGGGCATTCTCGGAGCGGCGCTGTTCCTTTCCGACGGCGCCATCACGCCCGCGATTTCAGTGCTGAGCGCGGTGGAAGGCCTGCAGATCGCCGCGCCGGCGGCGCACATTCCCATCCTGCCGATCACGGTGGTGGTGCTGTTCGGATTGTTCGTGATCCAGCGCCACGGCACCGGATCGGTCGGCAGGGTATTCGGCCCCATCATGCTCGGCTGGTTCTTCATCCTGGCGGTGATGGGGGTCTACTGGATCGTGCGCGAACCGCGGGTCATCCTCGCGCTGGATCCGACACGCGCATTAGGACTGCTGCTCCAGCATCAAGTCGCCAGCCTGGCGGTTCTCGCCGGCGTATTCTTAAGCGTCACCGGCGGGGAGGCGTTGTACGCCGACATGGGGCATTTCGGCAAGGCGCCGATTCGCTTGGGCTGGATATGCATCGTCATGCCGGCGCTGGTGCTGAACTACTTCGGCCAGGGCGCCCTGCTGATCGAGAATCCGTCCGCCATCGCCAATCCGTTTTTCCTGATGGCTCCCGCCTGGTCGCTGCTGCCGCTGGTCGCGATATCGACCGCGGCGACGGTCATCGCATCGCAGGCGGTGATCTCCGGCGTCTTTTCGGTGACGACGCAAGCCATCAGTCTGGGGCTATTGCCGCGCGTGCGGGTGGAGCATTCCTCGGCGGAGTATGCCGGCCAGATCTACGTGCCGATCATGAACTGGATATTGATGGCCGCTTCGATTGCCCTGGTGGTGGGTTTCGGCAGTTCGGCGGCGCTGGCGGGAGCCTACGGCCTGGCGGTGTCCGGCGCCATGACCATCGTCACGCCGCTTACTTTAAGCCTGATGAAATCGCGCTCCGGCAGGCAGAGCCGCTGGTTGCGCGCCGGATTGTCGCTGCTGTTCGTGGTCGACATCGCGTTCCTGACCGCCAATCTCACCAAGATCGAGGACGGCGGCTGGCTGCCGCTGTTGTCGGGATTGATCATCTATTGGGCGATGCAGACCTGGCACCTTGGGCGAACCGCGGTCATGACGCGGCTGCTGCGCGATCAGCAGCCGGTGCGGGAATTTCTCGATGACTTGAAGCAGGATCCGCCGGTGCGGGTGAGCGGCATCGCGATTTTCTTGGATGCCAAGGCGTCGGGAATACCGCGCGCGCTGCTCAACAACATCAAGTTCAACCGCGTCATCCACGAGCACGTGGTGCTGTTGACCATGGTGACTCGCGAGCAACCCCGGATCGCGGCGGGCAAGCGCCTGACGGTGACCCCGGTGTGCGAGGGCATCGTGCGGGTGGTTGCGCACGTCGGCTTCATGGAAAAACCCAACATCTTTGCGATCCTGCGCGAGGCGGAGCAGCACGGCCTGCCCTTCGATCCCGAGCACACCACCTTCTTCCTGAGCCGCGAGGAGCTGCTCGCCGGCCAGCGTTCCGATCTGCCTCCGCTGCGGCGCAAGGCGTTCATGCAAATGGCGCGCAGCGCGCAGGTCATTGCCGACTTTTACGGCCTGCCGCCGAATCGCGTGATCGAAATCGGCACCCGGCTGGAGATTTGATGCGGCCGCCGCCGCGGCTCATGGGGTGAGTGTTTCGACCCCGGCGTTGCCCGCCACGATCAGCACATCGGCGCGGCGATGCGCGAACAAGCCGACCGTGACCACTCCCGCGATTTGATTGGCGGCGGTTTCAAAAGCGGCCGGGTGAGTAAGGTCCAGGTTGTGGACATCCAGGATCAGGTTGCCGTTGTCGGTCACCACTCCCTCGCGCCAGACCGGCTGCCCACCCAGCCGAACCAGGCGGCGCGCGACGTAGGAACGCGCCATGGGTATCACCTCGACGGGCAGCGGGAAGGTCCCAAGGACCTTGACCAGCTTGGCATCGTCGATGATGCAGATGAATTTCTTGGAGGCTTCGGCCACGACCTTCTCGCGGGTCAGCGCCGCGCCCCCACCCTTGATCAATGCTCCGTTCGCAGTCGCCTCATCGGCGCCGTCGATGTAGAGGGCCAGCTCGCCGGTGACATTCAACTCCAGTTCGGGGATCCCCGCAGCGCGCAAAGCGTGCGAAGTCTGGCGTGAGCTCGAGACGGCGCCTTCGAGACGAATAGCGCTGTTTTTAAGGGCTTCTATGAGCTGGGCGACCGTGGATCCGGTGCCGACTCCCAGCACCATCCCGTCCTCCACATACTCGAGCGCGGCTTGCGCGGCGCGGCGTTTTTTTTCCGTTGTATCGAGCAATTTTCCCACCCCCAAAAACAACTGTGCCCGCTTTCGCGGGCACAGTTGATTACTTTCGAAGGCTTACTTCTTCTTAGCGGCCTTTTTCTTAGCTACCTTCTTCTTCGCCTTCTTTGCTTTCGCTGCCATGTTAGAAACTCCGTTGTCGGGTTAGTCCGGGGACCGAGTATATACACGATTCATTAATTTACAAGCAATACGTCGCGCTTCTTGCACGCCGATGTGCTAGCGATGTGATCGCCTTCACTCAAGCGAGAGAACGAAACGCCAATCCTTCTGCGACACCGGCGTCACCGACAGACGATTCCCACGGCGCAATACCACCAGGTCGCGCAGCGCTTTGGACTGGTGAACTCGCAGCTGATCGAGCGAGATGATGTGCTTGAACTTGGTTTGCAACTTCACATCGACCACGTACCAGCGGGGCTCCCCGGACGCGCGATTGTGCGCGTCATAGTGGTGATGCGACGGGTCGTCGGCCGTCTTGTCGGGGTAGCCTTCCTTGACCACGCTGACGATTCCGGCAATGCCGGGCACCTCGCAGCTCGAATGATAAAAGAACGCCTGATCGCCCTTCTTTATGGAGTCCCGCAGCATGTTGCGCGCCTGAAAATTGCGCACTCCGTCCCAGGCAGCGGTCCGCTTGGGAGCGGCGGCGAGATCATCGATGCTGAAGCTGTCCGGTTCCGACTTGAGCAGCCAGTAGTTCATGGATCACCTCGGTAAATCGTAAGTCCGGATTCCGTCGCCAGGGAATCGAGGCGCAGGTCCCAGGGGTGCGCGAACTTCGAGTCGGTGCGCTGGCAGTCAAAGGCCAGTCCTACAAAATGCGGGCCGCGCCAGTGGCGGCGCGAGCGTCGAAACTCCAGCGCCCGATCGTAGAACCCGCCGCCCATCCCGAGCCGTCGTCCCAGCGCATCGACACCCACCAGCGGAACGACGATGGCGTCGAACCAGCGGGGCCCGAGCGCAGTCAAGTTGCGCGCGGGCACGGCGATGCCAAACACGCCGCGCCGCGTCCTGGCGGTGAGCGGGTAGAAGCGCAGGCGCCGGTGGCGCCGGTCGCTGACCACGGGCACGAACAGGCGCACCCGACGGCGGCGCGCGGCCGCGATCAGCGCAGCGGTATCCGTTTCCCGGTCGAAGGGCAAATAAACCGCGATGCGGGCGCCGCTCTTGAACATCGGCAGTCGCGCGAGCGTCTTGGCGGCAAGGCGTGAGCGCTGCTGGTGGTCGGCGGCGCTCATGCTGCGACGCTTGGCGCGCAGTTGCTTGCGAAGGGAGGATTTTTGCCCGCTCATATGCTCTTGGGCTGTAGGGAGATGGCGCTACCCGCACGTGCCGTCTTGGACCGTTGCTCCCGACCTGAGCAACAGGTGGGGCTAACTGCGGCACTTAAGGCTTTCCGCTCGAGGCGGACTTGCACAATGTTGCCAGCAAGCAATGGCCCCTGGGGTTTACAAATTAGGGTCAGGAGGTAACCCGATCCGCATCGAACACCGCAGGCAGCGCCAAACTTAAACGCTCGAAAGAGGCGCCCTATAATTCAAGCTGACGACCCCTCTCCAAGGCCGACTCTACGCGCTCGCGCAGGATACGCAAGCGGCCGCCGACATCGGAATCGAGATGGGTGTCACTTTTTCTGAATCGGATCAGCTCATTCGCCATATTCAGCGCGGCGATGACCGCGATACGGTCCAGGCCCACCACTTTTCCGGTATCGCGGATTTCGCGCATCTTGGTGTTGAGGAACTCGGCGGAATCCAGCAGATCGGAGCGCTCCTCGAGCGGGCAGGTAATGTGATACTCCTTCTCGAGTATGCGCACGCTGACCCGCGCTTGATTCTCGCTCATGCCTGCTCCATCGCCTTGAGGCGGCCGATCATGGCTTCAACGCGCGCGCGCACTTGTTCGTTCTTCTGCAGAAGACCGGCGCGCTCCGAGGTCAGCGTGTCCTGGCGCTGGCGCAGCGCTCGATTCTCTTCCTTGATCTGACTGACGGTTGCGATGAGATCCTCGAGCCGCTTCTCCAAACGCTTGAGTTCCATTTCAACCGCCGACTTCGATGTGGCTTCACTCATAGGCTGCCAATATAGATGTCCCGATTCCGCAATGCAAAGGGGACTGCGGTATTATTCCAAGGATCATGATGTCGGATATTCGATTCAAGGATTTCGAGGACGTACTGGCCGGCGCCGGAAGCCTTGCCGACGCCGCCGAGGCGCACGGATCCCTGTGCGGCGCCCTATGTTCGATGGCGCCGTACCGGATGCAGGACTGGGTCAATGAGATCCTGCCGGAGGTAGGCTCGCTGCCGGAGGAATCGGCCGCCATGATCGAGAGGGTGTTCAGCGCCACGGCCACAACCTTCGGCGAGCAGGGGATGGAGTTCGAGCCGCTGTTGCCGGATGACGATCAGCCGCTCAATGGGCGCGCCAATGCGCTGGCTCTTTGGTGCTCCGGCTTCCTGTACGGGTTAGGGTCAGGCCAAATCTCCGATCTGGGCGCGCTCACCGGCGATGTCGGGGAGATCGTGCGGGATTTCACCGAGATTTCGCGCGCAACCGGCGACGATGCGGATGCGGACGAATCCAACGAGCAGGCCTATGCCGAGCTGGTGGAATTCATTCGCGTGGCGGCTCAAGTGGTGTTCGAGGAGCTATTGCCCCTGCGCGCGCAGGCCTATCCGGCAGAGCAGCGACTGCACTGACCGGCGATGAACCCCAAGGAATTCGCGCGCCGCCGCCGCCAGTTCATGCGCATCATCGGCAAGGACGCCATCGCCATACTGCCGGCCGCTCCGGTGCGCCATCGCAACGGCGACATCGAATACGCCTATCGGCAGGACAGCCATTTTTACTACCTGAGCGGATTCCCGGAGCCGGAAGCGGTCGCCGTGCTGATTCCGGGACGCCCGCAGGCCGAGTATCTGCTGTTCGTGCGCGAGCATGACGCCCTGCGCGAGGCCTGGGAGGGCGAGCGCGCAGGCACCGAGGGGGCGGTGACGCGCTACGGCGCGGACGACGCTTTTCCGATCGCCGACATCGATGAAATCTTGCCCGGACTGATGGAACAGCGCTCACGCATTTTTTACTCCATGGGAACGCATCCGGACTTTGACCCGCGCATCTTAGGCTGGGTCAGCGGACTGCGAAACCTGGAGTTTGCCGCGCTGGCGCATGTGCTCGACGACATGCGGCTGTACAAGAGCCGCGCCGAGCAGTCGAATCTGCGCCGCGCCGCGCAGATCGGCATGGGCGCGCATCGCCGCGCGATGCGCTTCGCGCGCCCCGGGCGCATGGAATACGAGGTGATGGCGGAGCTACTGCACGAATTTCGCTCCCACAATGCCGACGTTTCCTACCATCCGATCGTCGGCGGCGGCGCCAACGCCTGCGTCATGCATTATCGCGACAACGACCAAGCGTTGCGCGACGGCGACTTGCTGCTGCTGGACGCCGGCTGCGAGCACGACTATTACGCCTCGGACATCACACGCACCTTTCCGGTCGGGGGGCGCTTCAGCTCGACCCAGCGCGCCGTTTACGAGGTGGTGCTGGAGGCGCAGCTCGCGGCCATCGACAAGGTGCGGCCGGGCAACCATTGGAACCAGCCGCATGAGGCCGCAGTGCGCACGGTCACCCAAGGGTTGGTCAGGCTGGGGCTGCTCAAGGGGCGCGTGCCGCGATTGATCAAGGATCAGGCCTACCTGCCGTTTTTCAATCACCGCACCGGGCATTGGCTGGGCATCGATGTGCACGACGTCGGCGACTACAAGGTGGGCGGAGAGTGGCGTGTGTTGGAGCCCGGCATGGCGCTGACCGTGGAACCGGGCATCTATATCCGTCCCTCGCCGAAGATTCCGAAGCAGTTCTGGAATATCGGCATTCGAATCGAGGACGATGTGCTGGTCACCGACGGCGCCGCCGAGGTGCTGACCGCCGCGCTGGAGAAAACCGCGGAGGCAATCGAGCATCTGGTGCAGGCGGCATGAGCGAGGCATTCGATATCGCGGTGGTGGGCGGCGGCATGGTGGGCGCTGCCTTAGGCGTCGCGCTCAAGGACTTAGGCGTGCGCATCGCCCTCGTCGAGGCGGTCGCGCACGACTCCTCAGCGCAGCCGAGCTTCGACGAACGCACCACCGCGTTGTCGAACGGCAGCCGCCGGATTCTCGAGACCATGGGGGCGTGGGCAGCGGTTGCGCCCGCGGCGACGCCGATAGCCAAGATCCACGTATCCGATCAGGGCCACTTCGGATTCGCGCGGGTGGACGCCGCCGCCCAAGGGCTGCGCGCCATGGGCTATGTGGTGCCGAACCGCGCGCTGGGGGCTGCCCTGTGGTCGCAGCTCGCCACCGCCGGGTCGGTCAAAGTATTCTGTCCGGCAGTGCTCGCCGGAGTGAGCGCGGAGCTCGGCTGCGTCGAGCTGCGGCTGCGAGCCGCGAATGGTGACGGCACCAGCATCGAGGCCAAGCTGGTGGTGGCGGCCGACGGGGCGCAATCCGCGCTGCGCACTGCATTCGGAATCGACGCAGCGGTGCGCGACTACGAGCAAACCGCGGTCATCACCACCGTGCTGCCGCAGCGCTTCCATGATTATGTTGCATACGAGAGATTCACCGAGAGCGGCCCGCTCGCACTGCTGCCGCTGGCGGATGGCAGATGCACTCTGGTGCTGACCCTGAGCCAGGCCATGGCCGAGCAGGCGTTGGCCTGGTCCGACGTTGAGTTCCTGGCCGAGGTGCAGCGTCGATTCGGATTTCGGCTCGGCCGGTTCCTCAAAGTCGGCCGCCGCGTGCCGTACCCGCTCTCGCTCACGCGCGCGCGCGCGACCAGCGCGCCGCGCTGCGCCATCGTCGGCAACGCGGCGCAGAGCCTGCATCCGGTCGCCGGCATGGGCTTCAATCTGGGCTTGCGCGATGTGGCGAGTCTGGCGGAGCTCATCGCGGAGCAGCGCAGCCGCGGATGCACCGACCTTGGCGCGCCGGCATTGCTCGCCGAGTACGATGCGTGGAGGGCGGCGGACCGGGACGGCATCATTGCCTTCACCGATGGATTGGTGCGGGTATTTTCCAATCCGCTGCGCAGCGTGCGGCGCCTGCGAAATCTTGGGCTGCTGGCCTTCGACTTGCTGCCGCCGGCGAAGGCGGCGCTGTCGCGCTTGAGCACAGGCTCCGCCGGGCGCGTGCCGAAGCTGGCACGCGGGGTGGGCCTCAAGTGAGTCGCGATTTCGACGTGCTGATCGTCGGCGCCGGTGTGGTCGGCGCGGCGATGGCTGCGCTGTTGCTGGCACGGAAGCTATGCGCGCCGGGCAAAGTGGGCATCATTGCCGATCGGCTGCCGCCCGATCCCGCCCCGGATGCAGACTGGGGGTTGCGGGTATTTGCGCTCAGTCGCGCCTCCGAGCGCCTGCTGCGCCACTGCCGCGTATGGGATTGTGTGCCGCCGCAGCGCGTCCTTGCCTACGAGCGCATGTGCGTATGGGACGCCGGCGGCGCCCCGCAGGGCAAGGGCTCGCTCAGCTTCGACTGTGCGGAACTCGGTGAGCCCAATCTGGGCTACATCGTCGAGGGCAATGCGCTGCAGGGACAATGCCTGCGCCAGGCCAGGGCCGCCGGCGCAGTGCTGATCGAGGCGGGGCTGCAATGCATCGACATCGATGCAAGCTGCGCCCGGGTCGCTCTGCAGGACGGTCGCGAGCTGCGCAGCACGCTCCTTATCGCGGCGGATGGCACGGAGTCGATGACGCGGGGGCTGCTGGGCATCGATACCGCGGGCCACGCTTACGCGCAGGATGCATTGGTGGCGCACGTACGCACCGCGCAGCCGCATCGCAATACCGCGTGGCAGCGATTCCTCTCCACCGGACCGTTGGCATTCCTGCCGCTGCCCGACGGGCGTTCCTGCGTCGTGTGGAGCGTGCTGCGCTCCGAGGCGCAACGCCTGAGCGGGCTCGACCCGCAGGCATTTGCCGCCGCGCTGACCGCAGCCGCGGACGGGGTGCTGGGCGAGGTCGAGCTGACGACGCCGGTCGCGAGCTTTCCACTGCAACTGCAATACGCGCTGCAGTATGTGCGGCCCCATGCGGTGCTGCTCGGCGACGCTGCGCATGCGGTGCACCCACTCGCGGGGCAGGGCCTGAACTTGGGGTTGCTGGATTGCGGCTCGCTCGCCGACGTGTTGAGCCAGGAGAAGGATCCGCGCCGGTTCGGCGATTACCGCCTGCTGCGGCGCTATGAACGCTGGCGCAGGAGCGAGAATCTGCTGGCTGCCACCGCTCTGGATGCGCTCGAGCGGCTATTCGCGGATCCCAATCCGGGCGTTTCAGGCTTGCGTGCCGCGGGATTGAGTGCGGTGGGCAAGCTGCCGTTCGTCAAGCGCCAGTTCGCGCAGCGCGCGCTCGGGCTTATCGGAGACATCCCGGGGTTTCTGCGCGCCGATCCGCCCTAGGGGGCCGGCGATCCTATAGCCGGTCGATCTTGGCGGCGCAGATGAAATCGTTCTGCGACAAGCCGCCGATGGAGTGCGTCGAGTAGCTGATGCGGCAGTAGTTGTAGCCGATTTCCAGGTCGGGATGATGGTCCTCGGTGTTGGCGATGTGCGCCAGCGCGTTCACAAAGCTTAGTGTGCGGTAGAAATCCTTGAACTTAAGCGCGCGCCGCAGGCTCTTCGCATCCGCGCTGAGCTTCCAGTCCTTGTGCAATTGCTTGCGCAGCACTGTGGCCTGGGTGCGCGTCAGCGGCTTGACCCCGCCTTCGCAGGGCACGCACTTTTTGGCAGACAGTTCCTTCACGATGTAATTCGCGCGTAGGTGCGCTCGATGTAGCGTTCCACCAGGTCCTGAAATTCCTCGGCGATCCGATCGCCCTTGAGCGTCACCGTCTTGGCGCCGTCTTCGTATACCGGAGCCACCGGGTGCTCGCCGGTCCCGGGCAGGCTGATGCCGATGTTCGCATGCTTGCTTTCACCCGGGCCGTTGACCACGCAGCCCATCACGGCGACCGTCATGTCCTCGACGCCCGAGCGCTGCTTGCGCCATTCCGGCATGCGGTGGCGAATATGGCCCTGGATCTTTTGCGCCAGCTCCTGGAAATAGGTGCTGGTGGTGCGGCCGCAGCCGGGGCAGGCGATCACCATCGGCGTGAAGGCGCGCAGTCCCATGGTCTGCAGGATTTCCTGGGCGACGATGACCTCCTGGGTGCGGTCTCCATTCGGTTCCGGGGTCAGCGACACGCGAATGGTATCTCCGATGCCCTCCTGCAACAGCACGCCGATCGCCGCCGTCGAGGCGACGATGCCCTTGCTGCCCATCCCTGCCTCGGTGAGCCCTAGGTGCAATGGATAGGTGCACCGGGCTGCTAGATTGCGATACACGGCGATCAGGTCCTGCACGCCGCTCACCTTGGCGCTGATGACGATCATGTTGGATCCCAGGCCCAACGATACGGCCCGCTTGGCGCTGTCCAGCGCCGAGACGACGATGGCCTCGCGCATCACGTCGATCGCCGGCAAGGGCTCCGCCTGTTTCGAATTTTCGTCCATCATGCGGGTCAGCAGATCCTGATCCAGGCTGCCCCAATTGACGCCGATGCGCACCGGCTTGGCGTACTTGACCGCGGTCTCGATCATTTCCGCGAATTGCGGGTCGCGCTTGGAACCGCGGCCGACATTGCCCGGATTGATGCGCAGCTTGCCGAGCGCCTCGGCGCAGGCCGGGTGCGCCTTGAGCAGCTTGTGGCCGTTGAAGTGGAAGTCGCCGACTAGCGGTGTGGCCACTCCCATGGCGTCCAGGCGCTCCCGGATATGCGGCACGGCCGCGGCGGATTCGTCGTTGTTGACGGTCACCCGCACCAACTCGGAGCCGGCCCGCGCCAGCGCCTTGACCTGAGCCACCGTGCCGTCAATGTCGGCCGTGTCGGTGTTGGTCATCGATTGCACCACGATGGGCGCGGCTCCGCCAATGGAGACGGAACCGACTTTTACAGTGAGGGATGCTCGACGAGATCTCATCCCGCCATTATACCAATCCTGGTAAGGCTCAGGGTTTCGTGGCTTGCGTCACCGTCGGCGCCGCAATAAACGGCTGAACGCCGAACTTCGGATACACCTCGCTGGGGTAGTAGAAGGTGCCGTCCTTGACCACCATGCTGATGGTCTTGATGGCCTTCAGATTCTGGGTCGGATCGCCCGGAATCAGGAAGAAATCGGCCAGCTTGCCTTTTTCGATGGATCCCAGGCGCTGATCCTGCCCGACATAGCGCGCGCAATCGAAGGTCGCCCGCTTCAGGATCTCGGGCGCCGTCATCCCGGCGAGCTGGTACAGCTCGAGTTCCCGATGATAGGTGAAGGAACCCCCGGTATCGGTGCCGAAGACGATGAATACGCCGCGCTCGTGCAGCATGCGCACCACATCGACGAGCTTGTCGAATGCGCGGCGATAGGAGATGTCGTCGCCGGGCGCCGAGGCATCGATCAGCGCCTTCATGTTATCGCGGCGCCAGGCAATCGGCATGTGATCGAAATAATCCACCGCGCCGGGCGGAATGTGCCCGTCGCGCCGCTTGGTCAGTTGCTCGTGAATCCCTAAGGTCGGGTCGATGGCGATCTTGTGCTCGACCATCAAGTCGATGGTGTGTTGTACCTTGGGGCTTTGCAAATCGAGGGTGGGCAGGCGCTTCAAGGCCGTGAGGCGAAACAGGGTGCGCGTATCCTCGTCCGGACCGATCACCCAGCCCAGCGAGAATTGATTGATGTGCGTGATTTCGTCGTAGCCGGCGGCGATCATCTCGTCAGTATTCGAAAACGCCGGTATGTGCCCGGCCACGTGCATCCCCAGAAGGTGCGCCTCCTTGGTCATGGCCGGCACCCATGCCGGGGTCATGCTGTTGTAGATCTTGATCTGCCAGTAGCCGCGCGCGCCGTACCAGCGCACCGCATCCACGGCTTTCGCCTCGCTGTCGACCAGGATGCCGTTGTTGGCGCTGAACGGGCTCTTGCCCTCGATGAAGCCGGAACGGATGACGTGCGGGCCACCGATGGCGCCGCTGTCGATGCGCTCGATCAATTTATCGAGCACGGCGTTGTCGTTGCCCATGTCGCGCACGCTGGTGACGCCGGCGAGCACATTGAGCAGGGCTTCATCCTGATCCAGATGGGCATGCATCTCGTACATGCCCGCGAGCAGCGTGCCGCCGGCGCCGTCGATCGTGGTCTCGCCCGGCGTCGGGGGACTGTCGAGCGCTTCTACCGCGGCAATGACCGTGCCGATCACCACCACCGAGACCGGCTGCGTCAGCGCGGAGGTTTTCGGATCGAACAGCCGCACATTGCGGATGCGGACGGGTCCCGCGTAGTGGTGCGCCACTTCGTGCTCGATGTTCACCAGCCGCTCGGTCGACCAGGTCGACGCCAGGCCGCGCAGGCGTTGTTCCTCGCCTTCGTAGCCCGCGCGCACCAGAATCGAGGACGAATCCACGGAGGCGAACAGGTTGCCCTTAGGATCGAGCAGGATGGTGTCGGGCTGCAGATCGAGCCCGAGCAGATCGTAGCGCGTGACCTCGAGCGGGCCGCCGCTGCCCTGCACGGTCAGGGTCTGTCCCTTCTCCAGATGCAACACGCCGCCGGGCAGGGCGGGCAACTGATTGGCGGCAGTCTTGAGCAGCGCGCGGGCATAAAGTCCGTCCGCCCAGGGGCTGGCGCTTTGACCGACATACAGGCTGGGAGTGTGAATGTCGGCGTGGCCCTTGCCGGTGGAGTCGACCCACTCGGCGCGCGCGCCGTGGCGGGCGAAGCGCTCCGTCACCTTGCTGCCGAAGGTCGTCGCCCCATCGATGCGCCATTCCGTCGGCAGGCCATCGGCGTCGAGCTTGATGGTCTCGGCGATCGTCGGGCCGCGGCCGTTGTTCTTGACGTTGTAGTCGATGCTGGTCTGATCGCCATTCACCTTCGCCGTCAGGTGGCCCACGTTCACCCCGCCGAATATGACGCTGTAGGTGAAAGTGTCCGCCAGCGCCAACGGCGGCAGGCCGAGGAGCAGCGCAAATGCGCAACGGAACAGAAATTTGGGCCGCGAGTGTACTTGAGGCATGCCGGGACTTCCTGACGAGGGGGAATTCGTTATTTTTCGGGCGAGAATTCTACCCGAACCGGCGTCAGCCGGTGGCGTGTTTCGTCATCCGACGCCCACAGCATGTTGCTCTATCCTCCGACCGGCGAGTCAGGGTCGGCCTGGTATGTTGTTGCGATGAAGCCCAAGAACCGCAAACACACCAAAGCCTCCAGCAAGCATCCCTCCAGCAAGTATCCCAAGCCGCCGTTTCCGCCGCAGAAACAATCCTGGCCGGCGCTCGCAGGGAAAATGCATCCAAAGCCGGATCACGGTGAAACAAGCTATCGCGGGTCCGGCCGGTTGAGCGGCCGCAAGGCGCTCATCACGGGAGGTGACTCAGGCATGGGTCGCGCCGCCGCGATTGCCTACGCCCGCGAGGGCGCGGATGTCGCCATCAACTATTTGCCGGCCGAAGAACCGGATGCTAGAGAAGTGATCGAGCTGATCAAGGACGCGGGCAGGGTGGGAATCCCGATCCCGGGCGATTTGCGGAACAGAGCCTTCTGCCGGCGGCTGGTCGCCAAGGCTGTGCAACAATTGGGCGGACTCGACATCTTGGTGTGCAACGCGGGCCGCCAGCAGTCGCACGAGTCGATCCTGGACATTTCGGACGAGGACTTCGACGCCACGATGAAGACCAATATTTACGCGCCGTTCTACATCATCAAGGCGGCGCTGCCACATATGCGGCAAGGTTCGTGCATTATCGCCACCACTTCGGAACAGGCCTATGATCCCTCGCCCGAGTTGTACGATTACGCCCAGACCAAAGCGGCGACCATGAACTATGTGAAGTCCTTGGCCAAGCAGCTGGGCAAGAAGGGCATCCGAGTCAACGGCGTGGCGCCTGGGCCGGTGTGGACCCCACTGCAATTAGGCGGCGGAGCGCCGATCGAAAAGCTCAAGCATTTTGGCAGCGCCAGCGCGCTTGGGCGCCCCGGACAGCCGGCGGAACTTGCTTCCATTTACGTGCAACTCGCGGCGAGCGATGCAAGCTTCACCACCGGCAATATTTACGGCGCCGGCGGCGGGCAGGGGCAACCCTAACAGGGACAGCCACGGGTACGCGCTTCGAGGACGATTTTGAAATCGCCGTCCCTAGCTGCTATACGCACTGCCGATGAACTCGCGAATCGTCTACTCGACGGGAATCGGCAGCTTGTGTCCCAACTGCCGGCGTGCGGTGCGCGACTGCGTATGCCCTGCGGGCGCGCCGGGCGCCGCGAAGCCCGCGGCCGTGCGCGTGGCGCGCGAGACCAAGGCTCGTGCCGGCAAGGGCGTGACCACGGTCGTGGGCTTGCCGCTGGCTGCCTCGGAGCTGGAGGCCCTGGCTGCCAAACTCAAAAAGCGCTGCGGATCAGGTGGCACCGTGCGCGAGGGTGTCATCGAGATTCAAGGCGAGCATCGCGACCTCATCGTCGCGGAATTGATCAAATTGGGTTGGCAGGCGAAGCGCTCGGGCGGCTAGCCTGGTATCATCCGCCGATCGCGACAAGAGCTGTCCGGAGAGAGTCCTTAACGATCGACAGGACCGCCGAAGGCGCAACCGCCCGGAAACGCTCAGGCACAAGAACGGCAGTCTCTCGCGATCTCTGGAGAGCGATCGCATCGTGTTTCGATGCCGATCCACCGAAGGGGAGTGGCGCGCTTCGAGCGCGCTCGATCTCTCAGGTCAAAAGGACAGAGGGGCGCGGCGCGTGGGCGTCCGGCGTTCCTTAATTCTTTTCGCAATGAGGTTGCGATGGGCCTGAAGACTCCGCTTTACGACAGCCACGTTCTGCTGGGCGCGAAGATCGTCGATTTCGGCGGCTGGGACATGCCGCTGCACTATGGTTCGCAAATCGAAGAGCATCACGCGGTGCGGCGCGATGCCGGAATGTTCGACGTGTCGCACATGGCGGTGGTTGACTTGAGCGGCGCCCGGGTTCGCGATTTTCTCCGCTATCTGCTCGCGAACGATGTAGCGCGGCTCAAGGCGCCCGGCAAGGCCTTGTATTCCTGCATGCTGCTCCCCGCAGGCGGCGTCATCGACGACCTGATCGTCTACTTCCTGGATGAAGCCTCGTTTCGCATGGTGGTCAATGCGGGAACGCGCGGCAAGGATCTCGCCTGGATCCGCGAGCACGCCGCGCCGTTCGCGGTGAGCGTGCGCGAGCGCGGCGATTTGGCGATGATCGCGGTGCAGGGCCCGCGCGCGCGCGACAAGCTGCGGGCGCTGCTGCCTGAGGGGCTGCGCCCCGCCGCCATGGCGCTGGATCCCTTCGTCGGCGCCGGCTTCGGCTCATGGTTCATCGCGCGCACCGGCTACACAGGCGAGGATGGATTCGAGATCATGCTGCCCGCCGACGAGGCGGCCGGGACTTGGGCTGCGCTGCGCGCCCAGGGGGTCGCCCCGGCGGGCTTGGGCGCGCGCGACACTCTGCGCTTGGAAGCCGGCATGAGCCTGTACGGCAATGACCTGGACGAGCAGCACGATCCGTTGGAATCCGGCCTGGCCTGGACGGTGGCCTTCGATGCAAACCGAGATTTCGTGGGGCGCGCGGCGCTGGAAAAAGCCCGCTCTACCCCAAGCCGCCGGCTGGTGGGCCTGCTGCTCGAGGATCGCGGCGTGCTGCGCAGTCACCAGAAGGTGATCACCGATCCGCAGGGCGCAGCCGCGGTGGGCGAGGTCACCAGCGGCACATTCTCGCCCACTTTGAACCGATCCATTGCGCTCGCCCGCGTGCCGGCCAATGTGGGCCGAAGCGTTCAAGTTGATATTCGCGGCAAGCTGCACAACGCCGGCGTGGTCAAGCCGCCGTTCGTGCGTCATGGCAAAGCGTTGATTCCTCTGGTGTGATTCGAAAGCGCAGGAGAGCTCATGAGCAATATTCCGAAGGATTTGCAGTACACCCAAAGTCACGAATGGATCCGTCGCTTGGGCGACGGCCAGGTGGAGATCGGCATCACCGACCACGCGCAAGGGTCGCTGGGCGATTTGGTGTTTGTCGAAGTGCCGGACGTGGGGCGGCGCGTAAAGGCCGGCGAGAGCTGCGCCGTGGTCGAGTCCGTCAAGGCGGCATCCGATGTGTATAGTCCGGTGAACGGCAAGGTCACGGCCAGCAATACGGAACTTGCCAGCCGGCCCGAACTGTTAAATCAGGACCCGTACGGCGCCGGCTGGCTGATGCGAGTCGAGCTGGATGCTGCCGCGGCGGCCGCGCCGTTCCTGAGCGCCGGCGATTACGCCAACACCTTGGCCGAAGCGGCCGGCTGAGCTGTCGTGGCATTCATACCGCATACCCCGGACGATGTGGCCCGCATGCTCGAGACCATCGGCGTGCAGTCCATCGAGGCTTTGTTCGACGAAATACCCGCGGCCCTCAAGATAACTGCGCTCGACGCAGTGCCGCCGGCGCTGTCCGAGATGGAAGTGGGGCGCCTGCTCATGGAGCGCGCAGCGCGCGACGGACGGCCGTTGAATTTCATCGGCGCCGGCGCCTACGAGCATCACATCCCCGCGCCCGTCTGGGCGATCGCCACCCGCGGCGAGTTCTACTCCGCCTATACGCCCTATCAAGCCGAGGCGAGCCAGGGAACCTTGCAGCTGATCTACGAATATCAGTCCATGATGTGCGGGCTGACGGGAATGGAGGTCTCCAACGCCTCGCTCTACGACGGTGCCTCGGCATTGGCCGAGGCCTGCCTGATGGCGGTGCGCGCGAATCGCGCCTCCAGCTCGCGCCGCGTGCTGATGCCGCGCGCGGTGAACCCCACCTACGCGAAAGTCGCCGCCGCGATCGCCGGCAACCAAGACATCGGCTTCGAGCCGGTGGACTACGATCGCGAGCAGGGGCGCACCCTGCTCGATGCGCTGCAAGCCTACAGCGGCCAGGATTTCACGGCGCTGGTGCTGCAGCAGCCGAATTTTTTCGGCAACCTGGAAGAGGTCGGCGCGCTCAGCGACTGGGCGCACGCCAACAAGATTCTGGTGATCGCGGTGGTGAATCCGACTTCGCTGGCGCTGCTGGCACCGCCCGGCCGATGGGGCGCGGACATCGTGTGCGGCGAGGGCCAGCCGCTCGGCATCCCGTTGAGCTCGGGCGGCCCGTACTTCGGCTTCATGGCGACGCGCATGCAGTATGTGCGGCAAATGCCGGGTCGAATCGTCGGGCGCACGCTGGATGTGGAGGGGCGGCCGGGATTCAGCTTGACGCTGCAGGCGCGCGAACAGCACATCCGGCGCAGCAAGGCGACGTCCAACATCTGCACCAACCAGGGGCTGATGGTGACCGCGGCGACGATCTATCTGTCGCTGCTTGGCGCCGAGGGGCTGGAGCGCGTCGCCGCCGCCAGCATGCAACGCACGGACGATTTGGTCACGGCGCTCACCCGGGTGAAGGGCGTGCGAGCGGCGTTTTCGGCGCCGCGTTTCCATGAGGCCGTGCTGCTGCTGGATCGGCCGGTGGCGCCCGTGCTCGCGGCGTTAGCGCATCGCGGCATCGTCGGCGGCCTGGATCTTGGCGGCAGCTTTCCGGAACTAGGGCCTGCATTGCTGGTCTGCGCCACCGAGACCAAGCTCGACACCGACATCGGCGCCTATGCCGCCGCGCTTTCCGAAGTGATGACACAGTCGCGCGCCGGCGCAGCCGCGTAAGGAATCCCAATGGCAGATCTTCAATTGCGAGAACCGGTCATATTCGATCTGAGCAAGCCGGGGCGCCATGCGGGCAGTCAATTTCCGCCGCGGGTTCCGGGCACGGCGCCCGGCAGGATCCCGGCGCACCTGCGGCGCGCCACGCCGCCGCCGCTGCCTGCGGTGTCGGAGCTGCAGGCAGTGCGGCATTACACGCGCCTGTCGCAGATGAATTTCTCCATCGACACGCATTTCTATCCCTTGGGTTCCTGCACCATGAAGTACAACCCCAAGGCCTGCAACACCTATGCGATGTTGCCGGAATTTCTGGCCAGGCATCCGCTCGCGCCCGAACCGCAGGGCTTCATGGCGTGCATGTATGAATTGCAGGAAATGCTCAAGGCCATCACCGGCATGCAGGGCGTGAGCCTGACGCCGATGGCCGGCGCGCAAGGCGAATTTGCCGGAGTGGCCATGATTCGCGCCTATCACCGCGCCCGCAAGGATCTCGCGCGCAATCAGATCATCGTGCCGCAGGCGGCGCACGGCACCAATCCGGCGACCGCCGCGATGTGCGGCTGCGAGGTGAAGGAGATTCCCTGTGACGCCAACGGCGATGTCGACATCGAAGCGCTGCGCGCCGCGGTCGGCCCGAACACCGCGGGCATCATGCTCACCAATCCCTCGACCCTCGGGGTATTCGAGCACAAGATCACGCAGGTCGCGAAGATCGTGCACGACGTCGGCGGCCTTCTCTACTACGACGGTGCCAACCTGAACGCGATTCTCGGCAAGGTGCGTCCGGGCGACATGGGATTCGATGTGATTCACATGAATCTGCACAAGACTTTCTCGACTCCGCACGGCGGAGGCGGACCCGGCTCCGGCGCCGTCGGAGTCGGCGCCCGCCTGGCGCCGTTCCTGCCCATCCCCATCGTGGGCAAGGATGGGGCGCAGTACCGCTGGCTGAGCGAGCGCGATCTGCCGCAGTCGATCGGGCGCCTGTCGGGCTTCATGGGCAATGCCGGCGTGAATCTTCGCGCCTACATCTACATGCGGATGCTGGGCCGCGAAGGCATGGTGCGCGTGGCCGAGTTCGCCGCCCTGAATGCGAATTACCTCATGAAGCGCCTGCAGGCGGCGGGCTACGAGGCGGCCTATCCCACGCGGCGCGCCAGCCATGAATTCATCATCACGCTGAGACGCGAATACAAGCTCTATCAGGTGACGGCGATGGACGTCGCGAAGCGCCTGCTGGATTACGGCTTTCATGCGCCGACCACGTATTTCCCGCTGTTGGTCCCGGAATGCCTGCTGATCGAACCCACCGAAACCGAAACCAAGGAAGATCTGGACCGTTTTTGCGAGGCCATGATCGCGATTCGTCAAGAAATGGAACGCGAGCCGGGTAAACTATCGTCCGCTCCGCATACCATGCCGGTTCGCCGGCTGGATGATGTGCGGGCGGCGAAGCAACTCGATCTGGCGTGGGTACCCGCGGCATGAATGAACGATAGAAATAAACCGACCGGGATCACGCGGCTGCTGCGCGCCTTCGGTTATTCGTTCCAAGGCTTCATGCACACCTGGCGGGAAGAGGCTGCATTCCGGCAAGAGGCCCTGCTGGCCGTGGTGGTGATACCGGCCGGCCTGTATCTCGGCCGCTCCGGCGTCGAGCGCGCCTTGTTGGTGAGCCCGATGCTGCTGATCCTGATCGTCGAGATATTGAACAGCGCCGTCGAGGCGGTGGTCGACCGCTCGGGCACGGAGCGTCACCCCTTGGCCGGCATGGCCAAGGACATGGGATCCGCTGCGGTGATGCTGAGTTTTGCTTTGTTAGGAACCGTCTGGCTGCTGATCCTGTCAGACCACGTGCATTGAGCGATCCCCCAACTAGGATGTGCATGACCCGCAAGTTTGTTCTGTCCCTGCTGCTATTGCCGATGAGCTGCGCATTCGCTGCAACGGCGCCTACCACTCCCGGCATTCCCGGTGCCTCCGCTCCGACGGCGAATTGGACGCAAACGCTGGAACGCATCGCCACCGGCGTGGTCAGCATTCAAATCGATGCCACGCGGGCCTTCGACACCGAATGGAACACCACCGCGCAGGCAACCGGCTTCGTCATCGATGCCAAGCGCGGCCTGATTCTCACCAATCGCCACGTGGTCACGCCCGGGCCGGTAACCGCGCAAGCCACCTTCCTGAATCGCGAGGAAGTGCAGCTATATCCCATATACCGGGATCCGGTGCACGACTTTGGCATCTATCACTACGATCCGAAGACCTTGAGATTCATCCAGCCGGCGGAGCTGCCCCTGTATCCGGCCGGAGCGGTGATCGGCCGCGAGATTCGCGTGGTGGGAAACGATGCAGGCGAGCAATTGTCGATTCTTGCCGGCACCTTGGCGCGACTGGACCGCGAGGCGCCGGAATACGGCTACGGCAAGTACAACGACTTCAACACGTTTTATTTCCAGGCGGCCTCCAGCACCTCGGGAGGCTCGTCGGGGTCGCCGGTGATCGATATCGAGGGGCGCGTGGTGGCGCTCAATGCCGGGGGCGCGACCGGCGCAGCCTCGAGCTTCTACCTGCCGCTGACGGCGGTTACGCGTGCGCTGAAGTACATCGAAGCCGGCAAGCCGGTGCCGCGCGGCAGCTTGGAAACGGTGTTCAAGTACACCCCCTATGATGAGCTCAGGCGCCTCGGCCTGGACTCCAGCACCGAAGCGCGCATGCGCGGCGCTTACCCGAAATTGACCGGCATGCTGGTGGTGGACGATGTGCAGCCGGGATCCGCGGCCGCCGGCGTATTGTCGCCGGGCGACATCCTGATTTCGATCGACGGCAAGCCCATCCCCGAGTTCTTTGCGCTGGAAGACGTGCTGGACGACCACGTGGGCGGGCAGGTGACGCTGGAAATCCAGCGCGGCAGGGAGACCAGCCAGCATGCGCTGGCCGTGCAGGATTTGAGCGCAATCACTCCGGACGAGTACATCGAGTTCGGCGAAGCCGTGGTGCACAATCTTTCTTACCAGCAGGCGCGGCATTTCAACGTGCCGATCGCCGGAGTGTATGTCGCGCACCCAGGCTACGTGTTCGGCAGCGCAGGGATTCCGCGCGCCGCGCTGATCAGCTCGTTCAACGGCAAGAAGATCGAAAAACTCAGCGATTTCGAGGCGGCGCTTGCGGAACTCGCGGACGGCGCGCGCGCGCCGGTGCGCTACGTGACGCTGGAGGACCCACGCGCCGTGCAATTGCGGGTGATCCGCATGGACCGGCGCTGGTTCCCGGCGCGCAAGTGCAAGCGCGACGATGCGTTGGGAATCTGGCCCTGCATCAACATCGCGGCCGGCCCCGCCGCTGTGCCGGTGAAGCCGGCGGCAACGCAATTCACCAAGACCGGCGATGAGCGCATCGATCGCCTGGCGCCGTCGATGGTCACCGTCAATTTCGACATGCCGTATTCGGTGTCCGGGGTGACGGAGAAGAACTACCACGGCACCGGCGTGATTCTCGATGCCAAGCGCGGCCTGGTGGCAATCGACCGCAACACGGTGCCCGAGGCCATGGGTGATGTGCGCGTCACCTTCGCCGGTACGGTCGAGGTGCCGGGCAAGGTCGTATTCATTCACCCGCTGCACAACCTGGCGGTGGTTGCCTACGATCCGAAGGCGATCGGCGACACGCCGGTGCGCGCCGCCACGTTCGTGACCGACAAGGAATTGAAGGCCGGGGATGATGTCTGGGTGGTCGGCCAGCGCTCCGATTCGAAGATCCTGTCGGAGAAAACCCAGATCTCGAGCGTCGATGCGGTGATGTTTCCGCTGTCGCGCACGCTGCGCTTCCGCGACAGCAACATGGAAGTGGCGAGCCTGATCAATCCGCCCGGCGATTTCGACGGCGTGCTGGCCAACGCCAAGGGCGACGTGCTGGCGCTGTGGTCGAGCTTCGCCTTCGAGACCGCGCGCGAATTGGAGCAAACCTATCGCGGGATTCCGGCGGATTTGGTCACGGAAATGATTGATGTTGTGACGCAGGGCCGGCCGCTGTATTCGTTCGAAGCCGAGTTCAATGTGCAGTCGCTGGCGGCGGCGCGCGATCTGGGCCTCACCGACGAGTGGGTGCGGCGCTTCGAGGAGCACAATCCGCAGCGCCGGCAGGTGCTGGGAATCGACCGGTTGGTGGCTGGATCGCCCGCCGCAACGTTGCTCGAGCCCGGCGACTTGCTGCTGGCGATCGACGGTAAGCCGGTGAATCGCTTCCGGGAAGTGGAGCGCGCCGTGCAGAAGCCGCAGGTCGGCGTGACTGTGTGGCGCGATGGCGCGGTCAAGACGCTGCAATTGAAGACCGTTGCCTTGAGCGGCCGGGGAATCGACCGGATATTGATCTGGGCCGGCGCGACGCTGCAGGCCCCGCATCGCGCGATGGCGGCGCAACGCGGAATCGCGCCTTATGGCGTGTTCGTGTCGTTCTTCTTTTACGGCTCGCCCGCGACGCGCTATGGGCTGTACGCCGGCCGGCGCATCGTCGAGGTGGACGGCCAGCCCACCGCCGACCTGGATGCATTCATCAAGGCCGTCGGCGGCATGTCCAGCCGGGCCTCGGTGCGCCTGAAGACGGTGAGCTGGAACGGGCAGGTGGATGTCATCACGCTGAAACTCGACAAGCACTATTGGCCGGCCTATGAACTCGACCGCCAAGCCGATGGTAGCTGGACCCGCACTGCGCTCGACCCGCCCGAGGCGACCATGTAGCTCATTTGCGACATTCGATTTTCAGGACTTAAGCCGCGTTTGTTGGCGGCGCAGTCTTGATATCATCGGGATGTGGTAAGAGCTACACAGACCGAAATCGAGGCAGCCGTCGAGGCCTTGCGCAATGGCGAGGTGGTGGTGTTCCCGACCGAGACCGTTTACGGCCTGGGCGCCAATGCCTCCAATCCAGCCGCCGTGCGCAAGATATTCGAGATGAAGGGCCGGCCGGCCGATCACCCGGTGATCGTGCATCTGGACAATCCGCGCTACCTGCACCGCTGGGTGTCGGAGGTGCCGCCGGTGGCGGAGAAATTGGCGGCTAAATTCTGGCCCGGCCCGCTGACTCTGATTCTGCCGAGGGGAGAAAACGTCAATGACGTGGTCACCGGCGGCCAGGACAGCATCGGCATTCGCGTGCCCTCGCACCCCATAGCCCAGCAGCTGTTGACCGCGTTCGGCGGCGGCATCGCGGCACCCTCCGCGAATCGCTACGGGCGCTTGAGCCCGACCAAAATCGAGCACGTGCGCGACGAGCTCGGCGAGGCCCTCGGCGTCGTCCTGGACGGCGGCGAATCGCCGATCGGCCTGGAGTCGACCATCGTTTCGTGCCTGGACAACACCGCGCGCCTGCTGCGCCCCGGATTCATCACCCGCTCCCAGCTGCTGCAAACCGTGGGAGAGCTGGCGGAAGGCGGCGTCGCGCCGCGCTCGCCCGGCGATCGCATGCTGCATTACGCGCCCTCGACGCCGCTCGAGATCGTCTCCTCGGACGATTTGGAGGTGCGGGCCGGGGAGATCGTCGCGCGCGAGGAAAAGGTCGCGGTGCTCGCCATGCGCCCGCCGCTGAATACGCAGCGCTATATGACCTGGATCAACGCGGGGAAAAAGCCCGAGGCCTACGCGCACAATTTGTACAACCACCTACGCACGCTGGATCGCGCGGGCTGCACCCGGATTCTGGTGCAGGAGCTGCCGCTCGACGAGCGCTGGGCCGCGATTCTCGACCGCTTGCAACGCGCGAGCGGCGTGGGCCTAGGGGTGGACGACCTCGAACTCAGTGCCGGCTAGTGCAGGGAATTTCCCGCTCATCCGCCGCCGACGCGCTGGAGCTCGATCCAAACCAGGATCCGTTCTGCCTTGAGTCGATCCAGCAGTTGGTGGCGCGCTACGGCTCGCCGCTGTTCATCGTGGACGCGCAGCGCCTGCGGCGGCAGTACCGCAGGCTCGCCGCGGCGCTCCCCGGGGTCGACCTGCACTACGCGCTGAAGCCTCTGCCGCTCGCCTCGGTGGTCGCCACGCTGCGCGAGGAGGGCGCCTGCTTCGATCTCGCCACCAACGGCGAGGTCGCCCTGGTGAACAGCTTGGGCGTGGCGCCGGAGCGCTGCATTCACACGCACCCGATCAAGCGCGACAGCGACATTCGTACCGCGTTGGCCTACGGCGTCAAGCGCTTCGTGGTCGACAATCCGGACGAATTGCGCAAGTTCGTGAAGTTCCGCAATCGGGCATCGCTGCTGATTCGCATCTCATTCCACAGTCCCGATGCGCTGTGCGACCTGTCGCGAAAATTCGGCTGCGAACCGCAGGCGGTCGCCGGCCTGCTCGAGCTCGCGCGCGAGCTGCGCTTGCAGATCGATGGATTGTCGTTTCACGTCGGTTCGCAGTCGGCGCGGCCGGACATGTATGTCGAGGCCATCGGCGTGTGCCGGGAATTGATGCGCGCGGCGGCGCGCGGCGGGCAGCCCCTGGGGATTCTGGACATTGGCGGCGGCTTTCCGGTGGACTACGCGCAGGCCTCGAGCCCGATCGAGGAGTTCTGCGCGCCGATTCGCGCAGCCCTGGCAAGCCTTGGATCGCAGGTACGAATCATCGCCGAGCCGGGACGCTACATTGCGGCTCCGGCGGCCGTCGCTGTCGCCTCCGTGATGGGCCGCGCGCTGCGGGGCGGGCGCTGGTGGTATTACCTGGACGATGGCCTGTATGGGAGCTACAGCGGGCAGGTATACGATCATATGATCTATCCCATCGAAGCTCTGGTGCCCGCGGGTCCCACCTACCCCTCGGTGCTGGCAGGCCCCACCTGCGACAGCATCGATGTGATCAGCGATAAGCTCGAGCTGCCCAAGCTGGACCTGGGCGACCTGCTTGTGGGGCGGGAAATGGGCGCCTACACACAGGCGTCCGCGACGGATTTCAATTTCTTCCCGCGCGCCACCGTGCTCACGCTGGATCGCGGCCGGCTGCTCAACGATCAGGAGCGGCGATGAGCATGAGCCGCCGCCGCCTGCTGCTGGGCGGTCTGGTTGCCGGGGCCTCGGCCGCCGGCTTGCTGGCGGGGCGCGCTGCGCGCGCGGGCGGTCCGCCCACGTTCAAGCGCATTGCATTACGGAATTTGCACACGCCGGAGCAGCTCGATGTGGAATACGCCCGCGACGGCGCCTATGTGCCCGGGGCGCTGGATGCCATCGAGGGATTGCTGCGGGATTACCGCACCGGCGAACGCCATGCCATCGATCCGCGCTTGATGGACTACTTGCACGATGTGGCCGCGCTCGAGGGCGTCGATCCGGCATTCAGCGTGATCTCAGGCTATCGCTCGCCGCAGACCAACGAACGCTTGCGCGAGAGCGGTCACGGCGTTGCGCAACGCAGCCTGCACATGGAAGGCCGCGCGATCGACGTGCGGCTCGCCGGCGTCAATTGCGCCGATCTGGCGGCGCGCGCGCTGCAGCTACAACGCGGCGGTGTGGGCTACTACCGTAGCTCCGATTTCGTTCATCTGGACACCGGCGCCTTCCGCAGCTGGCGCGGCTAGGCGCAGAAAGGCGCGCAGGCGCGCAATTTCGGCGTCGAGTCCTGCGCGAAACGCCGGGTCAGCTGGCGCTGCGCCGCCGATGTAGCCGAAGGCACATTGCAGCGCGCCCGCGCTCACCGCCAGATTTCCCCAGCCAACCATGCGGTCGCGCCACAGCAGAGGCAGGGCGTAGTAGCCGAGTTTGCGTTTCGGCGCGGGCGTGTAGGCCTCGAAGCGATAGGCCCAGCCCCACAGAATCTCGAAACGGCGGCGGTCCCAGGCCACCGGGTCGAAGGGCGTGAGCAGGCGCACGCAGTCATCCGGGCGCCAGCTTGATGAAGCCGGCTTTTCCGACGCGGGCCAGTACCACTCGATGCCGTCCACCCGGGCGTGCGCCAGCCGCTGCTTGGCGCGGGTGAGCGCCGCCGCGCGCCGCGATGCCCACTGCGGCACGCCGCTGCACAGAAGGCTCAATAAATGGCCGAGGCTCGCGGCCGGCAGGGGAGCGTACTTGTGCACCACCAGGTCCACGAGGCGATCCATACGTGCGTCGGCCGTGCCGGGGTCCGCGATGTGCTTCGGGTCCCGCGCCGCATACACCCGGACGCCCGCTTCGCGGCGCACGACGCGCAGCAGTCCGCGATAGTGCATCTGGTCGAGCAATTGCGTGCTGGCGTTCGATGAACCGCCGAACCAGTTGGTCACCTTGCCATGCGAAAAATGCTCGTCCACCGCGCGCGGGTGCGCGGCGCCGCGCTCGCGGACGAATGCCAGCACGTCGGCGGCCTTGGCCTGGCGCGCCTTGCTCCAGACCCGCGCAGGTTTGCGCGGATGCATCAGCTCATGGTGCGCGCGCGGCAGAAAGCCGTAGTTGACGAAGTAGTCTTCCTCGAGCTGCAGTCTGGGATAGCGCGCTTCAAGATCGCCGGCGCAATAATTCACCACGCGATGGCGCAGGGTCAGGTCCTGGGCGCGGGCCGGCGCACGAATCGGATCGGCCTGCACGAACCCGAGCTTGCCGATGGCCTTCGGAAGCGTGGTCGGCTTGAATAGCGAGCGCGCAACCGCATAGCGGCGCAGGTGATCCAATGTCAGCGGCATGTCGAGATAATACCAAGCGGATGCTAGGATTTTAGCCATGGATGGATGCTGCCTCAGGGTTGGACGCCGCGCGCTGCTGCTGGCCGCAGTGCCGATGGCTTTGGCTGCCTGCTCGCAGCAGCAGGCGGCGGGCGGCGGCGAGCGGATTTACAACGGCAGCTGCGCCGCCTGCCATCAAGCGAACGGGGAGGGGATTCCCCACGTCTATCCAAGCCTCAAGGGCTCTCCCGTGGTGCTTGGGCCTTCGCAGGCACTGGCGCGCTGGGTGATCAAGGGGGAGCGGCCGGCCGGCATGCCGGCCGGCCGCTATGCGGCCAACATGCCGCAGTTCGGCTGGCTGCACGATGAGGATGCGGCCGCGCTGCTCACCTTCATCCGCTCGAGCTTCGGCAATGCGGCGCCGCCGGTTGATGCGGCCAGCATCGCGCAGGCTTTGGCGCAGTAAGCAGCCATGAATACGCCGGCACCGCCGACTGCCATCCACCGCATCGTTGAGCGTTGCCGCGCGGCCGATTATCCGGCCATGATTGCCAGACTGCCCTCAGGCTGGGCGGTCATGGGCGAGCGCCAGGTGTTCCGCGGATACTGCCTGCTGTTGCCGGATCCCGTGGTGGCAGATCTGAACGAGTTGCCGCCGCCGGCGCGCGCGCAATTCTTGGGCGACATGGCCTTGGTCGGCGATGCGTTGCTGGCATGCACGGGGGCGATACGCGTCAACTACGCGATGCTCGGCAACCTGGAGCCGGCGCTGCATGCGCATCTGTTTCCGCGCCACGCTGCGGAACCGGCCGCGACGCGCAGCGCGCATCCCTGGGCCATGGACTGGAGTCTCGCGCCTGGTTACGGCGAGGAATCGTTCGGTGAGCTCAAACGGCGCATTGCGGCGGAGATCGCTTCCAGGTCGTAGAGCGGCGCCGAACAGGTCATGCCGTTGCACAGATAGGCCACCGTGCCGTCCGTGCCGCGCTTCTCCGCCAGGGCCGCCGGCAGATCGGCAGCGTCGTTCGGAATGGCGAATATCATGCGCAGCGGCGCGTACACGGCGCCGAGCTGCCGGGCCCAGGCCGCCGCCTGCTCCGCGGGCCCGCGGATGATGAGGATCTGCATTCCCGCCAGGTAGTCCTCCAGCGAATTCACCAGGCTCATGTGCGCCTGGGGATATTGCGAGAGCAGCGGCCATGCGCACTGCAGCGTGCGCTCGGCGGCGCGCAGATAGCGGGTCTCGCCGAGCAAGTAGCCCAACCGGCACAGCACCGCGGCCGCGACGGCGTTGCCTGAAGGCAGCGAATCATCGCTGAAGGTCTTGCTGCGGTGGATGAGCCGTTCATGATCGGCAGCGGTGAAGAAAAAGCCGCCGGCCTGCGGGTCCTCGAATTTCTCGAGCATCACCTCGACCAGGGATTGCGCGAAGTGAAGATCGCTGCTGCGCCAGCGTGTCTGCAACAACTCGAGCAGCGCATCGGCGAGAAAGGCGTAATCGTCGAGATACGCGGCCAGATGCGCGCGCCCATCCTTGTAGGTGGCCAGCAACCGGCCGTCGCGCCAGAGCTTCTCGCGCAGAAAATCGGCGGCGGCCGCAGCCGCATCGGCTAGCTCCGGCCGGCCCAGCACCCGCGCGGCAATGGCCAGCCCCTTGATCATCAATGCGTTCCAGGCGGTGAGGATCTTGTCATCGCGTCCCGGCCAGATGCGCGCGTTGCGCACCGCCAGCAACTTGTTGCGCGCCGAATCAATCAAGCTCTGCGCGCCCGCATCCATCGGTTCATAGCAGTGCAGATGCCACTCGCCCTCGAAATTGACCTCGCGATCCAATCCGAAGCGGCGCGCAAACGCCGCGTACTCGGCTGCGGTCAGCAACGCCTGAACCTCGGTGCGATTCCAGACGTAGAATTTTCCCTCGTGACCCTCGGAATCCGCATCCAGGCTGGAGTAAAACCCGCCCTCGGGGGAGCGCATGTCGCGCAACACCCAGTCGGCGGTCTCGCCGGCTACCTTGAAAAACAGGGCTTCGCCGGTCGCAACGGCGGCGCGCGCGTACTCGGCGAGCAGCAGCGCGTTGTCGTACAGCATTTTCTCGAAGTGCGGAATCATCCAGAAATCATCGACCGAATAGCGGCTGAAGCCGCCGCCGAGTTGATCGGCGATGCCGCCCTCGGCCATGCGCGTCAGCGTCAGGGTCGCCATGTACAGCGCCTTGAGGTCCACTTCCGCGGAGGCCGAGGTCGCAAACCACTGTCGTAAGGACCGCTCGATGCTCGCCGGATGAGGGAACTTGGGTGCCCGGCTGAAGCCGCCGTAGCGATCATCGAAGGACTGCTCCAGCGCGGCGCGCGCTGCTTTAAGCGGCGCCGCATCGAGCGCCGCAGAGTCCGAGGGCGCGGGCGGCGCCATGGAGGCGAAGGCCAGCTCGAGCTGCGCGCTCTGGCGCTGAATGTCGGCTTCGTGCTCCCGGTAATACTCGGACACCCGCAGCAGAATCTCGGCGAATGCCGGCATGCCATAGCGCGGCCGGTTGGGAAAGTAGGTTCCGCCGAAAAACGGCTGCCGCTCCTTCGGGGTCAGGAACATGGTCAGCGGCCAGCCCCCCGAGCGCTGCGTGATCAGTTGCTGCGCCACCTGGTAGATCTTGTCCAGGTCCGGGCGCTCCTCGCGATCGACCTTGATGTTCACGAACAGCTCGTTCATCAGCGCGGCGGTGCGCTCATCCTCGAAGGATTCATGCGCCATGACGTGGCACCAGTGGCAGGCCGAATAGCCGACCGAGAGCAGGATGGGCTTGTTGTCCCGAACGGCCTTGGCCAGCGCTTCCTCGCCCCAGGGATACCAGTCGACCGGATTCTCGGCATGCTGCTGCAAATATGGGCTCGTCTCATCGGCAAGGCGATTGCGCTGCATGTCACGAGTCCGCGTCGGTTAGAATGCGGCTCACTATAGCCGAAGTCCGTTCAATGTCCGATTCCGATACCGTTGCGCAATTGCCCGCACTGCGCTTGAAACGCAATGAAGACCGGCGCCTGCAAGCGGGCCACCTTTGGATCTTCAGCAACGAGGTCGATACCCAGCAAACCCCCTTGACGAAGTTCAAGCCGGGCGCGCTGGTGCGCGTGCTCGCGCACAACGACCACGCTCTCGGCTTGGCGTACGTCAATCCACAATCGCTGATCAGCGCGCGCATGCTGGACACCTGGAAGCTGCCGGATGTTGCCTGGTTCGTCGCGCGCATCCGTGCAGCGCTCAAGCTTCGGGAGCGCCTGTATGCAGAGCCATACTATCGGCTGGTGTATGGGGAGTCCGACGGGCTGCCGGGTTTGGTGATCGACCGCTACGGCTCAGGTGTAGTGGTGCAGATCGGCACCGCCGGCATGGAGCTGCTCAAGCCGCAGATTCAGGCCGCGCTGCTCAAAGTCGTGCACTGCGAAACGCTGCTATTCAAGAATGACGGCGGAATGCGCGATATGGAGGGCTTGCCCAGCTACGTGGAGGTTGCGGTGGGGACGCTCGATGATCCGGTGTCGGTCATCGAGCAGGGCCTGTGCTTCTCGGCGCCGCTGGCGCAAGGTCAAAAGACCGGTTGGTTCTTCGATCAAGCCGCCAATCGGCTCGCCCTTCTCAAGTACGTGCGCAAGGGCGCGCGCGTGCTGGATGTGTTCAGCTATGTCGGCGCCTGGGGCGTGCACGCGGCCAAAGCGCAGGCGGCCGAGGTGCTGTGCATCGACAGTTCCGCTGCCGCGCTCGAGCTGGCGGCGAACAACGCCGAACGCAACGGCGTCAAGCTGGCGACCCTCAAGGGCGATGCGTTCGACGAGCTGGAGGCGTTGGCGAAAAAAGGCGCCCAGTTCGACGTGGTGGTCATCGATCCGCCGGCATTCGCCAAGCGCAAGAAGGACCTGCCGAAGGCTTTGGCCGCCTACAAACGCCTGAATCAGCTCGCGCTGCGGGTTCTGGCCGGCGAGGGCATCCTGGTGTCCTGTTCGTGCTCGCATCACGTCGGCGCGGAAGATTTGCAGGATGCGATCAACAAGGCGGCGCGCAGCGCGCGCAAGCATGTGCAGATTCTGGAGATGGGAGGGCAGGCGCCGGATCACCCAATCCACCCCGCCATTCCTGAGACGCGCTACCTCAAAGCCTTTTTCTGCCGCGTCAACGACCACCCCAAGCAATGAGAGGCGCTATCGGTTACGGCGCTGCGGTAAACTTCCGAGCATGCTCACTTATCCCCATATAAATCCAGTCGCCATTTCGATCGGGCCGGTGCTGGGCGTCGGCCCGCTGCGCATCCATTGGTACGGCATCATGTATCTGATCGGATTCGTCGCGGCGTGGTGGCTGGCGCGATATCGCGCGAAGCGTCCGGCCTCGACATGGGTGCCGCTGGATATCGACGACCTGATCTTTTACTGCGCCATCGGCGTCATCGCCGGCGGCCGCATCGGCTGGTGCATTTTTTACGGCCATGATGTGATCGCGCAGAACTGGCTGAATGTCTTTCATATCTGGGACGGCGGCATGTCCTTCCACGGCGGCATGACCGGCGTGCTGGTGGCCGCGCTGGTGTTTGCGCGCGTGAAGCACAAGCACCCCGGCGACGTGCTGGATTTCGTGGCGCCGTTGCCGGGCATCGGCTTGCTGGCGGGCCGGATGGGCAACTTCATCAACGGCGAGCTGTGGGGGAAGCCCACCGATGTGCCCTGGGCGTTCGGCGTGCCGGGCGTCGATGGAGCCTTGGTGGCAAGGCACCCCTCGCAGCTGTACGAGGCGAGTCTGGAGGGATTGGTATTGTTCCTGGTGCTGTGGTGGTTCACCAGCAAGCCCCGGCCACGACTCGCGCCCACCGGCCTGTTTCTCTTGGTCTACGGATGCAGCCGATTCACGGTCGAGTGGGTGCGCCTGCCCGACGCCAACATTGGCTACCTCGCCGGCGACTGGCTCACCATGGGCATGCTGCTCACCATCCCGATGATTGTGTTCGGGGCCGCGATGATGATCTACGCCTACCGGCACAACCAGCCGAGCGGCAACTTCGGTGCGGTGAAGGCATAACGGTGCGGCAGTATCTGGATTTCTTGCGCCATATCCGCCAAACGGGAGCGCGCAAGCAGGACCGCACCGGCACCGGCACGCTGAGCGTATTCGGCTATCAGATGCGCTTCGATCTTGCCGCCGGCTTCCCTCTGGTCACGACCAAGAAGCTGCACCTGACTTCGATCATCCACGAATTGCTCTGGTTCCTGCGGGGCGATAGCAATGTCCAGTATCTGCGCGACAATGGCGTGACGATCTGGGACGAGTGGGCCGATGCCGAGGGCAATTTAGGGCCGGTGTACGGCAAGCAATGGCGCAGCTGGCCCACCGCCGACGGCCGCAGCGTCGATCAACTGGCGGGCGTGATCGGTCAATTGAAGGCTGATCCGAACTCGCGGCGGCTGATCGTGAGCGCCTGGAACGTGGGCGAACTGGATCGCATGGCGTTGCTGCCCTGCCACGTGTTGTTCCAGTTCTACGTTGCCGGGCCCAAGCTCTCCTGCCAGATGTATCAGCGCAGCGCCGATGCGCTGCTGGGAGTGCCCTTCAATATTGCCTCCTACGCCCTGCTGACGCACATGGTGGCGCAGCAGTGCGATTTGGAGGTCGGCGACTTCATCTGGACCGGCGGCGACTGCCATCTGTATTTGAATCATCTCGAGCAGGCGGATTTACAGTTGACGCGCGAACCGTATCCGTTGCCGCGGCTGCGCCTGCGGCGCAGGCCGCCGAGCTTGTTCGATTACAAGTTCGATGATTTTGAGTTCGAGAACTACCGCTATCACGCCGCCATCAAGGCCCCGATCGCCGTATGAAGCAACGCGCGCGGCGCTTACCCTTGGTCGAGGTGCGGCACTCGCGTGTTCACGGCTATGGAGTGTTTGCATTGCGCAGGATCCGCAAGGGTACTACCGTGCTCGAGTACCTGGGCGAACGGGTCAGCCATGCCGCCGCGGATGCCCGCTACGCGAATCGGGATTCACACGACAACCACACCTTCCTGTTCACCATCGATTCGAAGACCGTGATCGATGCCGGCGTCGGCGGCAACGAAGCGCGCTACATCAATCATGGCTGCGAGCCGAACTGCGAGAGCGCCGCGAGGACCAAGCGAATATTCATCGAAGCGCTGCGCACCATCCAGCCCGGCGAGGAACTCACCTACGATTATCAGATCCGGCGCGATGCGGACGATGAGCCCGACATCGACGAGATCTATGCCTGCCGCTGCGGCGCCGCCGGCTGCCGCGGCACCATGCTGGAGGGGCGCAAGGCGCACAACAATTCCTCGAGGACCCGCCCGCGCCGCTGACCCGCCTGCGCCAATTTCGTGCGAAATTCGCGCGCATGCGCTCGTAATTGGCCGCGCAACCAACCGGCAACCGCCTCGCGCAGTGGATTCGTGGCTTATTCCCAGTAAATTCGTATTATTTGGGCATGGCACGAAAATTGCTGCAAGTTACTTGTATCATTGAATACTAAGTCGCGAGGAGCCTCACCGTCACATTCACCCGATATCGTTAGTCTCTGCCACGCCCATGCGCCTACCTTCACTCAAGTTCTTGAAGACCTTCCAGGTCGCCGCCCGGCTGCAGAGCTTCAAGGGGGCGGCCGAGGAGCTGTTCGTCACTCCATCCGCCGTCAGCCATCAAATCAAGTCGCTGGAACGCCAGGTGGGCGTGTCCCTGTTCGAGCGCGGCGTGCGCACGCTGCTATTGACGGACGCCGGTGCTCACTACCTGGAACACATCAATGACATCTTCGCGAAGCTGGAGTCGGTCACCGAACAATTGCAACTGCGTTACGGGCGCACCATCATTCGCCTGAACGTGCCGCCGTTCTTTGCGAATGAATTGCTGCTGCCGCGCCTGGCATCGTTTTCCCAGGCGCGCGAGGAAACCGATATTCGCATCGAGACCTCATTCTCGACACCCAGGACGCATCCGCCGGAAGCGGACCTGTCGATCGTGGTGGGAACCGGACCGTGGGACGGGCTCACCGTGCATCAGCTGTTCGCCCAGACCTTCATCGCCGCCTGCGCACCGGAGTATCTGCTCGAGAATCGCATCGACTCCTACGCTGATCTGCACGGCAAGTCGCTGCTCGTGCACGAGGAACGCCGCGACGCGTGGGAGCGCTGGGCTTTGGGGCTGGGAATCGATCCGATCAAGCCGAATCGAATGGTGCGTCTCGACACCATGTCCGCCGTGGTGATCGCCGCCGAGCAAGGCATCGGCGTCGCGTTGGTGCCGACGCTGCTGAGCGCGGATCGTTTCGCCGCGGGCGGCCTGGTGAAATTATTCGACGCGGAGCTCGCGACCAACGAAAGCTACGTGCTGTTGCACAGGCCGGAAGACCGGGCGCGCGAGGATTTGCAGGAGTTGACGCGCTGGATCCTGAGCGAATGCCGCGTTGCCTGACAGGCGTTGCCTCACGCGTGAAAGAAATTACGCTCTCGGGGAAAAAATCTCGTTTGCCGGGTGCTTGAGCGCGAATTAATGTGACCTTGGGGTGTTGGTGTTCTCGACACATGAGGAATGCCAATGAAATCACGCCATCTCGCACTCGCGGCCGTCGCAGCCGCCACGCTACTTCCGTCGATCTCGACCGCGGCAGGCGACAAGGATGCAGCGAGCGCCTGCGCGCGCGCCTTCGCAGCCAGCATCAGCGCTCCCGGAACGGCACCGCCGGCCTATAAGTTCAGCTTTCGCGTCCCGTCCCAGACACTGGCGCCTTACAGCCATTCGGCGACGTTCAATATGCAGGCGCAGAGTGCCAAGACCGGCGCCGTCCTGGCGCGCGCTGTTTGCGCCACCGGCCGCGATGGCAGCGTCACCGAATTGTCGGCCGTGCCGCTGGACGCCAAGGTCGCCTTCAACGACATGCGCTAGACGCAGTGCCGCGCGCTGGCGCATCCGACTCGAGGCGCGTATAAGGCCGCTTTCGGTGCGGAGAATGGATCGATGGCGGACGATCGAGCGGCAGCGGCAGCGCCAGCCCTGGAGTTGGTGGTGGCGGCGGCGGAAAATGATGTCATAGGCCGCGACAATGCCCTGCCGTGGCGGCTGCCGGCGGATTTGCGGCATTTCAAGGCGCTCACCGTCGGCAAGAACGTGCTCATGGGCCGAAGGACCTATGAGTCCATCGGCAAGGCGCTGCCACAGCGAAACAATCTGGTGCTGAGCCGTTCCGCGGACTTCGCGCCCGCCGATTGCACCAAAGTAGCCTCGCTCGAGGAGGCGTGGAGCGCGACGACAGGCACCGTGCTCATGGTCATTGGCGGAGCTGAAGTCTTTACCTTGTGCTTAGGCTTAGCGAGGCGCATTCATCTCACGCTGGTGCATGCGCGCATCGAGGGCGGCGATACCTTTTTCTCAGGCTGGCGCGGAGCGCAGTGGCGCGAGTCGTCGCGCGAATTCCACGCAGCCGATGCCGCGAACTCCCACGATTTCAGCTTCATCACGCTGGATCGCGGCGACGGCTAGCCCAACTACTGCTTGCCCTCGTTGCTTGCGCCTACTCCGTGCCCGCGTAAACAACCCTCGGAGTGCCGCCGTCGGCGCCCGCGCGAATAATCATATGGACCGTGGCGTGACGGATTGCGACAGTGCCTGCAGGCTGCAGCGTCACGCTGAGGCTCTGTGTGCCCGTCGAGCAGATCAGTCCTCGAATAGGATTAGGGTCAACAGGCCATAGCGTCGGAACGATAGTCTTGCTGGTTCCTGTCGCGCTCTGTCCATCGGACGCAAAGTCAAGTGTAACGGACGCTACGATAGCGTTGGCATAGGTGGAGAACGCGAACTGCCCGTCAATGATGTCACCTGCACCTGCAGGGTTATCGAAAGCCCACCCTGAGTCGTAGACGTACATGCTGTCCTTGCAGCGCGCGACTACATCGAGTTCTCCCCCCGCCACGGCGAGGTTTCCAGTGGTCGGATCCGTTGACACCGTGAACGTCACATATTCCCCGTTGGCCGTGGTTCCGGTGTAGACACCGGCAACCTGGGCGCTGGCCGGCGCAGCTAGTGTCGCCGCGAGAACGGCGGTGCCGCACACTATGATCATGCTTTTCATTGCAGGCTCCTTGGATTTGATGGTCTGATTTTTTTATTTGCGGCTTCCTTTCCGCCGTTATTCAAGTCAGCTACGGTGAGCTCTTTGATGTTAGGCCCGATAACTAACTTGGTAAAGATGGTTTGAGGGATAGCTCCGCATGCGCTAGATCGGGCTCAAACGCGCCTTGATTTCCCGCTCTGCGCGCTCGAAGTCGACATCGCCCAAGGTAGCGCAGCCTGAAGTCAATTCGGCCAGCAGCCGGGCCTGGATGGCCCCGCGTTGCTGCGCGACCCGGTAGGGGATTTCATGATGAAACATGACCATGGAATAGCGCGGAATGAAGCGCTGCGGGCAGCGTTGCTCCAGCGCCAGGGCGAGGGCCTGCTGCAGCTGAAATTTCGGGTCGGCGACGCGCTCGCGCATTTCCTGATAATTCTCCGCCGCCATGGCGGCGATGGCATCGGTGTTGGGCTTGCGGGCGGCATCGAAATCGGCGAACAGGGCTTCCCATGATGAATGACCCAAGCCAGCGGCGAATTCGGCGCAGTCCTCGAAGCAGCAGTTCATACCCTGGCCGTGGAACGGCACCATGGCGTGCGCCGAGTCGCCCAGCAGCGCCGCCATGCCACGGTAGTGCCAGGGGCTTGCCTGCACGGTGCCGAGAAAACCGATCGGATGTGCGATGAATTCGGAGACGAAATCCGGCATCAATTCGCGCACATCGGGAAAACTTGCGTGGGCGAAGCGCTCGATGTCGGCCGCCTCCCGCAAGCTGTCGAAACTTACCGCGCCCTGCTTTGGAAGGAACAGCGTCGCGGTGAAGCTGCCGTCGGAATTCGGCAGCGCGATCAGCATGTAGTCGCCGCGTGGCCAGATATGCAGGGCGTCGGCGGCGATGCGATGTTCGGCCGCAGCCCCCGCCGGGATCGACAATTCCTTGTAGCCGTGCTCGAGATCCGTTTCATGCGCCTCGATGAGCTTAAGTTCGCTCATGCGCCGGCGCATGGCGGAACCTGCCCCGTCGCACAGCAGCAGCGGCTGCATGGGCACGCCGGCCATGCGGCCGTTGCGCAGGTCGCGCACCTGCGCCACTCCGGCCTCGAAATCGGCATCCTCCAACCGATGCTCGAAGTGCACCGTCGCGCCATGCCGCCGCACGGCGACCTCCAGCAGCACCTGATTGAGATGATGGCGGGAGACGGCGTAAATGACCTCGTTCGGGCGCTGCCCATAGGGCTGCAGCGAGGTGCTGCCATCCAATGCGTGAACCAGCCGCCCGCGCATCGGCAGCAGCGCGGGACGAATGTCATCGAAGATTCCTGCCTGCTTGAGTGCGTGAATGCCGCGATCGGCCAGCGCCAGGTTGATGGAGCGACCCGACTGAGGGGGCAGCGTGCGCGGATCGGGCCGGCTCTCGTAGAGAACCACCTGCATTCCGGCGAGGCGCAGGAATATCGCGAGCAGCGCGCCGGTGGGACCGGCGCCCGCGATGCACACCGGATCTTTGCTCAAGCTCACGGGCGGAGCGCTTCCCCGAGCGCCTCGACAGCGGCAAAGACGTCGTGATAGGAGTTATAGAGCGGAACCGGCGCGAGCCGCAAAATATCCGGCTCGCGCCAGTCGCCGATGACCCCGGCCGCGGCCAACTGCTCATGGCAGCGCCGCAACTCGAAGGCTGCCGGATCGAGGCGCAGGCTCAACTGGCAACCGTGCGCTGCAGGCGCTTGCGGCGTGATGATCTCGACCTCGCCGGGCAGGCGCTGCCGGATGAGATCCGTCAAGAACGCGCTGAGCGACAGCGACTTCTCGCGCAGGCGCGTGAATTGAGCGCGCCCGAAAATCTCCAGCGATGCCAGCAACGGAGCGAAAGCCAGCACCGGGGGATTGCTCAGCTGCCAGCCTTCGGCGCCTTGCATGGGACGGAACTGCGGTTCCATCCGGAAGCGGGTGGCCTTGTCGTTGCCCCACCAGCCGGCGAACCGGGGTAGATCAAACGAGCGCGCATGGCGCTGGTGCACGAAGCATCCGCCGATGGCGCCTGGCCCTGCGTTCAAGTATTTGTAGCTGCACCAGACGGCGAAGTCGGCATTCCAATCGTGCAACTCGAGCGGTGTATTGCCGATGGCGTGCGCGAGATCCAAGCCCACGGCTGCGCCTGAGCGCCGGGCCGCGGCGATCAGAGGCCCAAGATCCAGGGACTGTCCGCTCAGGTATTGGACGCCCGGCAGCAGCACAAGCGCCAATCGCGGGCCGTCCCGCTCGATGCGCTCGAGCAGGTCCTCGGTGCGCAGGCAGCGCTCGCCGGGACGCGGTTCGATTTCGAGCAGATGTTCCGCTTCGTTCAAGCCGTGGAACTGCAACTGCGAGACGACGGCATAGCGATCCGAGGGAAATGCCGATTTCTCGATCAAGATGCAATTGCGCGCGCCGCTCGGCCGGAAGAAACTCACCATCATCAGGTGCAGGTTCACGGTCAGGGAGTTCATAGCGACCACCTCGCCCGGAAGCGCGCCGGTCAAGGCGGCGAGCGGCGCGGCGGCCCGTTCGTGGTAGGAGATCCACGGGCGCTTCGCGGCGTCGTGTCCGAGCACCGCCATGTGCTGCCAGTCGGCCAGTTCCTGGCGCACATAGTCCGCCGCCAAGCGCGGCTGCAGGCCAAGCGAGTGACCACAGAGATACACCAGCTTGCGGCCCGCGGCATCGCAGGGATGATGGAACTCTGCCGCGAAACCTGCGAGTGAATCCGCCGCGTCGCGCTGCAGCGCGTCCGCCGCGCGCAGCGCGGTCACTTGGGTGGCGCCTGCATGACGGTTCCGCAGCGGCCGCAGGTGCGATGTTGAATGCTCGAATAGAAGCGCGCAAAAATGTCCGGCAATTGGGTTTCGATGTTGCGTACCGCCACGCGCTCCAGGTACAGCTGGTGCCCGCAGTTTTCGCAGTACCAGGAGAAGCCGTCGAGCTCGTCAGGGGAGCGGCGGCGCTCGACCACGATTCCAACGCTGCCCGCGGGCCGCTGCGGCGAGTGCGGAACCTCCGGCGGCAGCAGGAACACCTCGCCTGCGTGAATCGGCACATCCGTCACACGGCCGTTCTGCACGGTCTTGAGCACCATATCGCCCTCGATTTGGTGGAAGAATTCCTCACCCGGATCATGGTGAAAATCCTTGCGCGCATTCGGGCCGCCAACCGCCATCACGATCAGTCCACTGTCCTGGTACAGCAGCTTGTTTCCGACCGGGGGCTTGAGCAGTTCCCGATTCTGATCGATCCAGCGGCGCAGGTTGAAGGGTGCCGTTAATTGCATCGCCGCATTATAACGGCGCGGAGGCTGCGCAACCGATCTGCACCGGAGCCGCCTCCGGCGCATCCAGCCGCAGCGCCGTCAGCGCCCCGCCCCAAACGCAGCCGGTGTCCAGGCCGGTGACATCGGCGTTGCGGAAGAACCCCAGCGTCGACCAATGGCCGAAAACAATGCGAGTGCCGCGCCAGCGCGCCCCGGGCGCCTCGAACCAGGGAATCATCGCCTGGTCCTGATGTTTTTTCGGCGAGCCCTTGGCGCGCAGCATGAGCCGCCCGGCGGCGTCGACATAGCGCAGACGCGTGAAGCAATTGACGATGAACCTCAAGCGCGCTTCGCCGCTCAAGGCCGGGTCCCAACAGTCCGGTTGATCCCCATATAGGCGGGAGAACAGCTGCGCTGGATCCTGCCGCAGGGCGATTTCCAGCTCGCGCGCGCAAGCACGCGCGGTGTCCCGGTCCCATTGAGGGGCCAAACCCGCGTGCAGCAGGCTCAAGTTGAGCGTCGCGTCCTCGACCATGAGCGGCCGGCCGATCAGCCATTCGAGCAGAGCGTCCCGATCGGGCGCGGCCAGCAGTTCCGTGAGCGTATCGTCGCTGCGCAGGCGCGCGCCGCCGAAGGCAACGGCCAGCAAGTGCAGATCGTGATTGCCCAGCACGACGGCGGCGGCGTCGCCCAGCGAGCGGACTCTGCGCAGCACCTTAAGGGAATCGGGCCCCCGGTTGACCAGGTCGCCGACGAACCAAAGCCGATCGCGGTCGGGTGAAAATTTCAGCGCGCCGAGCAGCGCGGCCAACTCAGCATCGCAGCCTTGCACATCACCGATTGCGTAGAGCGCCATCGGGCTGCACCGGTCTAATGCAGGACTCCGGGCATTGCCAATCTGAACGGCGCGATCGGCGCATCGAATTGCCGGCCATCGTCGCCCACCATTTGGTAGCTGCCTTGCATGGTGCCCACCGGAGTCTCGATCACGGCGCCGCTCGAGTAGCGAAATCCCTGCCCGGGCTTCAAATAAGGCTGCTCGCCGACCACGCCATCACCGCGGGTTTCTTTGACGTTGCCGTTCGCGTCCGTGATGATCCAATGCCGGGTGAGCAGGCGCGCCGGCACCTGTCCTTCGTTGCGAATCGTGATGGTGTAGGAAAATACGTAGCGCTTGTCGTGCGGATCGGACTGCTCCTCGATGTAGGAGGTCTCCACCTCGACGCGTATTCTCGGATCCTCCGGCTCAGATGCGCGCATGGCTGACTACTTCAGTCGGATCGCCAACACGTCGCAGTGCGCGCCGTGCAGAACGGTATCTTCGGTAAAATTCACCAGGATCGCCACTCCATGGCGCTCGCGGCTGCCCATCACGATCAGGTCCGCTTTCTCCTCTTCCGCCACCCGCAGGATCTCCGCCTTGGTATTGCCCACCTCGACCCGGGCGGCGGATACCTTGAGATTCAGGCGTCCGACCAGCGCGGCAAGCTTGCCCCGGGCCACCTTGGCCAATCCGTCCTCGATCTGATCCGTCGGCATCAATGTGTCGCCCATCGGGCCGATCGGCACGAACTCGACCACGTGCAGGATCACCAACGCAGCGCTCGAGTACGCCGCCAGATCGCGCGCGGCGACAGCCACCTGATCGCTGTCATCGGACAGATCCAGGGGCACCAAGACTTTCCGGTAAGCGCTCATGTCGGTTCAAGTATAACTTGCCGCCGCCACGGGTAGTCTAGAGTAATGGGCCGCAAGCAGGCCGAATTGCGCGGGAGCCAGCGTTTCGGGGCGCAACTGCGGATCGATTCCGCAACTCTCGATATCCGACGAGCTCAGCATGCCCTTCAGGCAGTTGCGCAGCGTCTTGCGCCGGTGCGAGAAGGCCGAGGTCACCAGCGTGCGCAGGGCGCCATCGTCGCCGATGTCGAAGCGCGGCTGCGTGGACGGCCGCAGGCGCACCATGGCGGACCACACCCGCGGCGGCGGCTTGAATGCGCCGGGTCCCACGTCGAACAGGCGCTCGATCTCGGAGTAGGCGGCCAGCATCACCGTCAATCGGCCATAGTCCTTGCCGCCGGGGCTCGCGGTCATGCGGTCGACCACCTCCCGCTGCAGCATGAAATGCATGTCCGCGATGGCGGCGCGCTGGCCAAGCAAGCGGAACATCAAGGGAGTGGAAATGTTGTAGGGAAGGTTGCCCACCACCCGCAACGGCGCGCCGGCGCCGCGCAGTGCCACGAAATCCGTGTCGAGAACGTCTCCGACCTTGACGTGCAGGCCGTCCCCGGCGCGCACGTCCGAGCGCAACTTGAGTGCGAGATCGCGGTCGATTTCGATGACCTGGAGAATTTTCGCGCGCTTCAGCAGCTCAAAGGTCAGCGCGCCGCGGCCCGGCCCCACTTCGACGATGGACTGGCCGGGCGCGGGAGCGATGGCATCGATGATGCGGCGGATGATTCCCGGGTCATGCAGAAAGTGTTGTCCGAAGCGCTTACGAACCGGCATGATCGGAGCCCGCCGCCGCCAGCTGCACGGCGAGGATGAGCGCGGCGCGCAAGCTGCCCACATCGGCCTTGCCGCTGCGCGCCAGGGAGAGCGCGGTACCGTGATCGACACTGGTGCGCAGGATGGGCAACCCGAGGGTGACGTTCACGGCATTGCCGAAGCCGGCATGCTTGATCACCGGCAGCCCCTGATCGTGGTACATGGCGACGATCACGTCGGCGCCGGCGAGAAACTGCGGGGTGAACGCGGTATCGGCCGGCACCGGCCCGCGTACATCGAGGCCCTCGGCGCGCAAGCCGCGCAGCACCGGCTCGATCACATCGATCTCCTCGCGGCCCAGGTGTCCGGATTCTCCCGCGTGCGGATTCAGGCCGAGAACCGCGATGCGTGGCGCGGGCAGCCCGAAGTGGCGCTCCAGGTCGGTGCGCACGATGCGCAAGGTCGCCCGCAGGCGCTCCTGGGTGATCGCCCGCGGCACTTCCGCAAGCCTTATATGCGTCGTGACCAACGCCACGCGCAGGCTTTCGTTTAGCAGCATCATCACCGGCAGTGCCGCGCGCGTGCGCTCGGCAAGATATTCGGTATGCCCGGTGAAGGCGAAACCGGCCTCCATCAACGTGCTCTTCTGCACCGGCGCCGTCACCATCGCCGCGAACTCGCCGTTCATGCAGCCGTCGCAGGCGCGATTCAGCATGGCGATCACATAGCCGGCATTGCGGACATCCAGCGTGCCCGCCGTCACCGGCTGCGGCGCCGGTATATGCAGGATCTTGAGGATGCCGGCCCGATGCGCCGCTATGGGGAGCGAGGGCTCGTAGATCTGGATGTCGAGCGGCAGGCGCAGCGCTGCCGCGGTCGCCGCCATCAGCGAGGCGTCGGCGGCGACCACGATGTCGGCCTGCCAATCCGCCTGCGCGAGAGTCACACAGGCATCGGGCCCGATGCCCGCGGGCTCACCCGACGTGATGACGATGCGCGGTACGTACACTACATCTTGATTTCGACGAAAGCCTCGTCGCGTAACCGGTGCAGCCAAAGCTCGGTTTCCTCATCCGCCTTGCTCTCGCGAATGGCGGCGAAGGCGCGCTGCTTGCGCACATCGTCGGTGCTGTCGTAAGTGCGCGTGCCCAGCATCTGCACGATGTGCCAGCCGTAGCGGGTTTTGAAGGGCTCGCTGATTTCATTGGGCTTCAAATCCGCGATTGCCTTGTCGAACTCCGGCACGAAGGTGCCCGGGCCGCTCCAGCCCAAGTCGCCGCCATCGGGCGCGGAGCCCGGATCCTGCGAGGTCGCCGAGGCGATCCCGGCAAAATCCTCGCCGTTCAGGATGCGGTCGCGCAACTTGGTCAATTTCTGCCGGACGGTCTCGTCGTCATCGAGTTCGTTCGGCTTCAGCAGGATGTGCCGCACGTGGATCTGGTTGACGATCACCGGCGCCTCGCCGCTGCGCCGCTCGGTGAGCTTGACGATGTGAAAGCCGCTCGGCGTGCGCACCGGGTCGCTGACATCGCCGGGCTTCATCTTAGTGACCAGATCCAGAATGAACTGGGGCAGCTGATTGCCCTTGCGCCACCCAAGCTGGCCTCCGTCCAGCGCCGTTTGGCTGTTGGAGTTCGCGATCGCGAGCTGCCCGAAATCTTCGCCCTTCGCCGCGCGCTCCGAAATGTCCTTGGCCTTGCGGCTGATCTGATCGATTTGCTCGGGAGTGGCCGCGGCCGGCAGGGACAGCAGTATGTGCGAGACATTGAACTCATCGTTGGTCGCCGCGTTTTGCTGGCGCGCCAGATATTGCTCCATCTCGTGCGGCGAGACATTGATGTGCGCAATCACATCGCGTTGCCGCAGCGTGCTCAAGGTCAATTCCTTGCGCATGCTCTCGCGATATTGCTTGTAGTCCACGCCTTGGGCCTGCAGCGCGGTCGGCAGTTGGTCGAAGGGAATCTTGTTGCGCGCGGCGATGTCCTGCAGCGCGCTATTCAATTGCTCGTCGGAGATCGTGAGCCCGATTCGCTTGGCGCGCTGAGCCTCGATTTCCTGAACGATCAGCCGCTCGAGCACCTGGGTTTTCAGGACGCTCTCCGGCGGCATCTCGACCTTTTGTTCCTTCAGCCGCCTGGTGACCGCGTCCATCTGCACATCCAGCTCGCTGCGCAACACCAGGCCATCGTTGACGACGGCGGCAATGCGGTCGAGCAGTTCGCCGTGCGCGCCGATATCCCGGGTCTGCGCAAGCGCGCCGGGGCCGGACAGCAAGGTCACGAGGGCGGCGGCCGCGACGGCGGCGCACAGGGATCGGCATTTGGTCATAAGGCTCACAAAAATATGGCTGATTACTGGATATTCGGGTCGCGGGTGGCGTAGCCGCGAATTTCCTGCTCCAGGAAGGTATTCGCTGCTTTTCCGACCGAGCTTAAGCCCGTGAGTTCCAATTGTAATGCAATCGAGGTGTCCAGTCCCCCGTAGCGGTTGTCGATATAGCGGCGCTGTACCACTTGAATCTTCCAGCAGCAGCTCCGGTACTCCAACCCCGCCAATTGGTCGATGGTCTGGTGGCCGCTGGTCAGCGGCAGCGTGCCGGAGTCCGGCGCCGAGTAATCCTGCAGCGAGTACACCCAGCGCCCCACCACGTTCCAGTGATCGGCAATCGGCCAGGCAAAGGAGCCGTCCCATTCCTTGAGGATGCCGTCCTGAAAGCGGTAGGCGATATTGATCACCCGGCGGGGATCGGGGTGGTATTGCAGGGCGATTTCCGATCGATCCGTGTGATTGGTGTAGGGATTCCAGTTGTAGTCGAGATTCAGGCTCCAGTTCTTGTACGCCGTCACGGCGGCTTCGGCGACCAGATCCGAGGCGATATACGGACCTGATTCCTGCCCGGGCAGGGTAGCTTGGGCGAGGGTGGTCAGCGGCGCGCCGGGATAGGTCGCATAGGTTCGTCCGTGGTAGGTCACGTAGGTCAGCGCGGGAGCAAATACCGGCCCTTGGCCGGGCAGCGTCATATACACCTGGTCGGGCGCGGTTCCCTGCGGCTGGCCGAGCGATTGGCCGGCAACGGCAAGGTCGGTGTCCCCGGGCAGCGTCACGCGCGGCACGGTGAAATAGCGGATTTGTCCCAGAGTCGCCGACAGATACTGCGCACCCGTGTCGTGATCGAACAGCCGCGAGGTCACGCCGACCGCCAGCTGATTGGCATCGCCGATGCGGTCGTCTCCCACGAAGCGATTGGTTCGAAACAGCTCGGTCAGATTCAAATCCGGCAGCCCGCTGTCGAACACCGGCAGATTGTCTTGATTGCGGTACGGCACATAGCTGTATACCAGCCGCGGCTCCAGTGTCTGCGTGCGCTGGCCCTGCGAGCCTGAATCCCGCTCGAACACCAGGCCGGTATCGACACGCGCGAACGGCAGCGCCCGGGTAGGCGTGGAGGGCAGGCCCGCGACATTGTTGTCCAAGTCGTACTGCGTGAAATAGTAGCCGACGGCGGGCTCGAAATAATAGCCGGGTGCGCGGAACGACCACAGAGCCTCGGGCGATATGTCCAGGCGCAGGCCGGTGGGCCCGATTTCGCGGATGAAATTCACCGCCTCGCTGTGCAATGCCAGTTCGAAGCGGGTGTCCGGAACCGGCCAGAGCGCGTCGGCGACGATTTGCGGCACGCGCGAGTACGGGCGCTCCACCTCCGGCAGGGTGTAATCGATGGTCTGGAAGTTCTGCAGTTCGCCGCGTATCCGCCAAACATCATCGTTGTACTTCACATCGGCCCTGCGTTCCAGGAAGGTGACGCTGGTCGCCTCCGAACCGACCGCGAAATCCTCGAAATAATTGACGTCGCTGACGCTGGCAACGTCCACGTCGAGGCGCAGATCGGGCCTGAAGTCGGTGACGTCGGAGTAGTGAAAATAGTAACGGTCGGTGTGCTCCTGGGCATCGTCGGGCAGGAAGGTGGCCTGCACCTGCCCGTGCGAGGCGTCGGTCAGATAGCGGAATTCGCTGCCGATCTGCACGCCGCGCGCCGACAGCAGGCCCGGTGTCAGGGTCAGATCGTAATTCGGCGCCAGGTTCAAATAGTAGGGAATTTCCAGCTCATAGCCGTTGCTGCCGGAATGCCCGAAGCTCGGGAACAAGAAGCCGCTCTTGCGCTCATCGCCCAGCGGGAAGGAGATGAACGGCGTGTAGAACACCGGCACGTCCTTGAAGCGCAGCACCACGCCGTGACCGGTGCCTTCCTGGCGGGTGGTGTCAAGCTCGATCGATTTCGCCTGCAGCATCCAATCCTGGTTGCCCGCCGGGCAGGTGGTGTAGCGCACCTGGGTCAGCGAGATCTTGCCCTGCGGCGAAGCCATTATCTCGCGCGCGAAGCCGCGTCCATTGCGATCGAATAGCTGAAAATTCGCCTGGTTGAATTCCGCGCCCCCGGCGGTATCGTAGCTGCCGGCGGGCCCAAGCACGCGGATCTTCGGGTCCTCGAAATCGACAGCGCCCTTCACGGTGATCTTGCCGGTCTTCGCATCGTAGGTGACCACATCCGCCGCGACGCTGCGCGCGTCCTGGCGGACTTTCACGCGCCCACTCAAGACATCGGTGCCGTCGCCGCTGAGCACCGCGCCATCGGTGTCGATGTGAATGCGATGGTCGTCGGCGGCGATATCCGCGGGCGGCGGAGCATGTTTGGGCGGAGCAGGGCAAATGTCGGCGGCGTGAACCGCAGTACTCGCCACCAGGCAGAAACAAAACACTGCGGCTCGAACATCAGACGCCATGAGCAAATTACATCGCCTCGAGGATTACGCCGGCGCGTGCATTATAGGCGGTATACTGCGCGCGCCGCATATGCGGTGAGTCGATGGTCAAGCATGGGTGCAGCGGAGGCAAGCGATTCCCGTCTTTCTGTCTTGCGGCGATGGGTGATCGAGGATCTTGGATTTGCCGGAAGCCGGATCGAGCCTGCATCCTCGGACGCGAGTTTTCGCCGCTATTTCCGCGTGACCCGCGGCGCCGACACGTACATCGTCATGGACGCGCCCCCCGAGAAGGAGAGCCTGCTGCCGTTCATCGGTGTCGCGCATATATTGCTCGGCATGGGCGTGAATGCCCCCGTGATCCTGGCGCGCAACATCCAACAGGGCTTGCTATTGCTCTCGGATCTCGGGCAGCGCCAGTATCTGGACGAGTTGCATGCCGGCCGCGACGTGGACCTGCTGTACGCGGACGCGACGCACGCCCTGGTGAAGATGCAAGCAGCGGGCGCCGCCGCGGCACACGCGCTGCCGCGCTACGATCGCAAGCTGCTGCTCGCCGAAATGCAATTGATGCCGGAATGGTTCTGCGGCGCGCATCTGAAGCTCGAGATCGACGCCGCGGAGCGCGGCATGCTGGACCGGCTGTTCGAGTTTCTGATTCAAGCGGCGCTTGCGCAGCCCAGCGTCTTCGTGCATCGGGACTATCATTCGCGCAATCTGCTGCTTACTGCGCGTAACAATCCCGGCGTGCTGGATTTCCAGGATGCGGTGCTCGGGCCGGTGAGCTACGATCTGGTGTCGCTGCTGAAGGACTGCTACATCGACTGGCCTGAGGCGCGCGTGCGCGGCTGGGTGCACGAGTTCCGCGAACGCTTGCTCAAGGCAGGGCTCGCTGCCGGCGAGGATGAGGCGCAGTTCATGCGCTGGTTCGATCTCATCGGATTGCAGCGGCATATCAAGGTTCTGGGCATATTTTCGCGCCTGAATTACCGCGACGGCAAATCGCAGTACCTCGATGACCTGCCGCGGGTGCTTAAGTACACGCGCGAGGTCGCGGGCGCCTATGAGGAAACCGCCGAATTTGCCGCATTTCTAGCGGCGCGGATCAGGCTCGGATGAGCAGCGACGCCATGGCGCAGCGGCCGCGGGCGGCGATGATTCTCGCCGCCGGGCGCGGCGAGCGCATGCGCCCGTTGAGCGACTCGACTCCGAAGCCCATGCTGGAAGTCCACGGCGAGCCGCTGATCGAGCGGCACGTGCGCGCCCTGGCGCGCGCGGGAATCACGCGCATCGTGATCAATCTCGCCTGGCTTGGCCGGCAAATCCGCGACTATCTGGGGGACGGGTCGCGCCATGGCGTATCGATCACCTACAGCGAGGAGCAGCCGCGCGCGCTGGAAACGGCGGGCGGCATCGTGCGCGCGCTACCCGGCTTGATTCCGGGCCCGTTCGCCGTGGTCAACGGCGATATTCTCACCGACTATCCGTTCGAGCGGCTGCGGATCGGCGCCGCGCACGATGCGCACCTCGTGCTGGCGCCCAATCCGCCGCAGCACCCGCACGGCGATTTTGGCCTCGAGGGCGGCCTGGCGCTGCCCGCAGCGGCCGAACAATTCACCTTTACCGGGGTGGCCGCTTACCGCGAGGAGTTCTTCAGCGGCTGCCGCGACGGCGTACAACCGCTGAAGCCCTTGCTGCTGCGCTCAATGGCCGCGCGGCGCTGCTCGGCGGAGCTGTACCGGGGAGCCTGGGAGGATGTCGGCACCCCGGAGCGCCTCAAGGCATTGAATGCGGCTGGAGTACAATAGCCGCATGTCTGAATTCAAAGGCATTCCCGTCCGCCAGGGGCCGGCCCGCAGCGGCGAGAAATACACCACTCCCCAAGGCTTCACCGCGATCAAGGACGGCATGAAACGCGCCGCGGCCGCGGGCGCCGGGACCCAGGTTGGCGCGCCTCGAAAACCGCCATGGCTGCGCGCGCCGCTGCCGGCGGGGAAGGGCTTCGCCTCGGTCAAGCAGATCGTGCGCGAGCACCGCTTGAGCACGGTATGCGAGGAGGCCAAGTGCCCGAATATCGGCGAGTGCTGGAATGCGGGCACCGCCACCGTTATGTTAATGGGCGCGGTCTGCACCCGCGCATGCCGCTTTTGCGCCGTGGATACCGGCAATCCGCGCGGCTGGCTGGATCCGCAAGAGCCGGACAACGTGGCGCGCTCGGTCGAGTTGATGAAGCTGAAGTATGTGGTGCTCACCTCGGTCGATCGCGATGATTTACCGGATGGCGGCGCCGCGCATTACGCCGCGGCGATTCGCGCCATCAAGCGCCGCAACCCGGAGACCGCCGTCGAGGCACTCACGCCGGATTTTCAGGGCGTGCTGCGCGATGTGCAGACCGTTGTGGAGTCGGGCCTGGAGGTGTTTGCGCAGAATGTGGAGACGGTGCGCCGCCTCACGCATCCGGTGCGCGACCCGCGCGCCGGCTACGAGCAGACCCTCGCGGTTCTGCGGCATGCGAAAGTTCACCGGCCGCTGGTGTTGACCAAGACCAGCCTGATGCTGGGCCTGGGCGAAACCGACGCAGAAATTCGCGACACGATGGGCGATCTGCGCGCCGTCGGGGTGGACATCTTGACGCTGGGGCAGTATCTGCGGCCGACGCCGAATCACTTGAGCGTCGAGAGATTCGTGACGCCGGAGCAATTCGACCACTATCGCGAATGGGCACTCGGCCTCGGATTTCTCGAGTGCGTATCCGGTCCGCTGGTGCGCTCGAGCTACCGCGCAGAGCAGGCGCTCGCCCGCAACAACGCCGGACTGGATAACGGCAGACTCGCCGGATGAGCGATGTGCCGGCGATCCGCCGCTTGGGTGTGGCGCCGTATGAGCCGACTTGGCGGGCGATGCAGCGTTTTACCGACGAGCGCGGGCCGGCCACTGCGGACGAGATCTGGTTCGTCGAGCATCCACCGGTGTTCACCCTCGGCTTGAATGCCAGCCGCGAGCACTTGCTGGACCCGGGGCCTATTCCCGTGGTGCAAATCGATCGCGGCGGGCAGGTCACCTATCATGGGCCGGGCCAGCTGCTGATCTATCCGCTCATCGACCTGCGCCGGCACGCCTTCGGCGTGCATCAACTGGTGCTTGCGCTGGAGAATGCGGTCATTTCCTACGCGGCGGAGCTCGGCGTGCCGGCCCGCGGCTCGCGCGAGGCGCCGGGCGTGTATGTCGCAGGCGCCAAGCTCGCGAGCATCGGCCTGCGAATACGCCGCGGCGCAAGCTATCACGGGCTCGCGCTCAACGTGTCGCTGGACCTGCGGCCGTTCGAACGCATCAACGTGTGCGGCCACCGGGGCTTGAAAGTGACGCGGCTAGAAGATCTTTGCGGCGTCGGCGACTTGCAGACGGTGACCGACCAGCTGCTGCCGCACCTGTTGCGCGAACTGCGCTTCGAGGCCGGCTACAGCGCCATCAACACGGATTTGCAGGCGGTCAGCTCGCGATAGATCGCGTCCAGCTGCTCGCGGCTGGTGGCAAGCACGAGATACGTCAATGCCACGAAATTGCCATCGGCGCTGGTGCGCACTCGCACCTTCTCGTCGGGCATCGGGCCTGCGTGCCGCTCGATGATGGCCTGGGTGAGGGCGCGCAGCTCGCTGTCGCGCCTGCCCATCACCTTGATCGGAAATTCGCTGGGAAATTTATGCAGCTCTTCGCTCATAGCGCCGGCATCCCCGCGAGTTCGTGTATGTAGGAATCGAAGGCGCGATGCAGGCGCCCGAACATCGGGCCGGGAGTCCCGGCGCCGATCGCGCGGCCGTCGAGCATGGTGACGGCCAGCACGCCACGCGTCGAGAACGCCAGCCAGATCTCATCCGCCTCGCGCAACTGCGCCTCGGAGACGTTCGCGCTCCTGCTCGGAATGGCGAGCCGCGCCGCCAGTTCCGTCACCACGTCGCGGGTGGTGCCCGGCAGAATATGCTGTCCATTGGGCGGAGTATGGATCGTGCCGTGCTTGACGGTGTGCACCGTGGTCGAGGATCCCTCCGTGAGCCGGCCGTTCTCGAGCATGATGGTCTCGTACGCGCCGGCATCGGCGGCCAGCTTTTTCAGCAGCACATTGGGGAGCAGCGCGGTCGACTTGATGTCGCGTCGCGCCCAGCGGGTGTCCGGCGCGGTGATCGCAGCCACGCCGCGCTCGAGCAAGTCCGCGGATAACGGCTCGAGCGGCGAGGCAAAGGCGAACAGCGTAGGGATGAGGCCTTCGGGCCAGGCGTGGTTGCGGCCGTACTCCGCGCCGCGGGTGACTTGAATATACAGATACTGATCGCCGCCGGAGTTGCGGTCGATAAGCTCCCGGCAGACCTGCGCCCATTGCTCGTGCGTGAGCGGTGCCTGCATGCGAATCGAGGCGACGCTGCGGTGCAGCCGGTCCAAATGTTCGCGCAAGCGAAATGGGCGCGCCGCGTACACCGGAATGACTTCGTAGACGGCATCGCCGAACAGGAATGCGCGATCCAGCGGGGACACCCGCGCCTCGGCGAGCGGCAGGTAGTCCCCGTTCAAGTAGCAGATCGGCAGAGGCATGGCGCTTGGATCCTAGGCGAACCACAGCCGGATGGTATCGATGAGGCGGCGCCACCAGCCGCCGGCGGCGACGTCGTGCAGCGGATGCAGCGGGATGCTGCGTTTCTCCCCGCCGCCGCCGACGCTTAACTCCCCGACGGTGGTGGCTTGGGTCAAGGGAGCGATGAGACGCGGCTGCAGCGTGATGCTGGTCTTGATGTTGGCGGACTCGCCGCGCGGCACGGTGAGGTACAGGTCGTCGGTGACGCCAAATTCGAAGGGAGTTTTCTGCGCCTTCCATACCTGCGTGGATCCAAGCGCGGTACCGCCCTTCACCGCCAGCGTTGTCTCGTAGAAGGTGAAACCGTAGTTGAACAATGCCGCGCTCGCGCTCTCGCGTCCCTTCATGCTGCTCGAGCCGAGCACCACCGAGACCAAGCGCATGCCGTCGCGCTGCGCGGAAGTCACCAGGCAGAATCCGGCGGAATCGGTGTGCCCGGTCTTCAGGCCGTCGACGCTCGGATCGTGCCCCAGAAGCCCGTTGCGATTCTGCTGCTTGATGCCGTTGAATTCGAATTCGGGCATCGAGAACCACTTGTAGTACTGCGGATAGTCGCGCACCAGCGCGATCGCCAGCAAGGCCATGTCATGGGCGGTCGTGTAGTGTTCGGGGGAGGGCAGGCCGGAGCTGTTTTCGAAGTGCGTGCCGACCATGGCGAGCCGCTTTGCTTCGGCGTTCATCATTTGAGCGAAGGTTTCCTCCGTTCCCGCGACGCGCTCGGCGAGCGCGATCGTGGCGTCATTGCCCGATTGCACGATCATGCCCAGAATCAGCATCTGCACCGGCACGGGTTTGCCCACCTCAATGAAGGTGCGGGAGCCTTCCGATCGCCAGGCCTTTTCGCTGACCGTGACCTGGTCCTCCAGTTTGAGTTTGCCGGCGGCGAGCTGCCCGAAAACGATGTACGCGGTCATGAGCTTGGTGAGACTCGCGGGCTCCATCCGCGCCACGGCGTCCTTGGCCGCCAGGGTCTTCTGGGTCCGATAGTCGACCAGGATATAGGCGCGGGCGTCGACCGTGGGAGCGGTCGGGATCGGCGTCTGCGCGAAATCGGGTGCGGCGGCGAAACAGGTCAGCAGGACGCCGACAAGCAAAGAACGAAACATGGTTGGTGGCTACCTCGCAAATCGAATAGTGTACCGATGATCGTCATCGGGCAGTAGTTGGATGGCTAATTCAATGCCAGATGCGCGTCGCTGACTCCGGCCCGTTCGAGTGCGCCGACGATGCGATCGAACTCCGGCACGTCGGGCACGGGACCGATGCGCACACGATAGAAGTGCCGGCCCGCGACATCATCCTCGCGCACGAACACGTTGGTGAATGACTGATCCCGCAGCTTCGCCGCCAAGCGCTCTGCATTGGCGTGATCCGCGAAGGCGCCGGCCTGCACGAATAGCGCTGCGGCAGGCAATGGAGTCCATCCGCTGGTGGCCGGCGCGCTCGACACGGACGCGGGCGCGGGTGCACTCGAGGGCGGTGCGGCCTGTGCCGCCGTCGTTCCCGTGACCGCCGCCGCCGCGGCGCTGAGCAGCGAAGTGTTGTCCGCCGGAAATTCGGGATCGATGGCGCGCACCTCGACCATGGCAGTGCCGTCGCGCAACATGTCGAGCTTGGCAGCCGCCGTGTAGGACAGATCGATGATTCGATTTCCCACGAACGGGCCACGATCATTGACGCGCACCACGATACTGCGGCCATTCTGCAGATTCGTGACCCGAACATAGGCCGGCAGCGGCAGCGTCTTGTGGGCGGCGGTCATGCCGTACATGTCGTAGGGTTCGCCGGTGGAGGTACGTATTTTGTGAAATCCCGGCCCGTACCACGAGGCGACTCCGCGTTCCACATAGCCGCTGCCGCTCGCCAGAACATAGTAGCGCTTGCCGAACACCTCATAGAAGGGCGGATTGCCGTAGCGCGAGCGCGGTTCGACGCGCGGCACGACATCCGCATCGATCGGCGCCGGCGGCTGGGGCGGCTGGGGCGGCTGCGCGGCGGAACCTTGCGCCGGCTGGGGTGCGGGCAGCGGCTGCCTGGGCGGCGCGGACGCGCATGCGGCGAGAGCGATCGCGGCCGCCGCGGTCAGGTAGAGCGCGAATCTGCGCCAGGCGGTCACGGCGCCGCGGTCTCGCCCGCGGGCGCGGCGTCGTGCAACAGTATGCTTTGCTTGAGCGCGGCCGCCAGATCCACCACCGCCATGGCGTACAGGGCGCTGTGGTTGTAGCGCGTGATGGCGTAGAAATTCGCGTAGCCCACGCGCCAGTGCACGCCGTCGGCTTCATCGGCGGCGATCAGCATCACCGGCGTCTCGGCGGGGAGCGTCCTATCGATGCCGACGCCCCTGAGTTTCAGGGTGCCCAGGGTCTCCGTGAGCCCCAATGTCCGGCCATCCAGATCCTGCGCCTTGTCCGGATCGACGGTGGCCTCGTCGAGCACCGGCTCGCCGGAATTCCAGCCATGTTCCTTCAGATAGTTGCCCACGCTCGCACACACATCGGGCCAGTTGCTCCACAGGTTGATATGGCCGTCGGCGCTGGCATCGACCGCAAAGCGACGGTAGTTCGAGGGCATGAACTGCGGGGCCCCCATTGCGCCGGCGTAAGAGCCTTTGACGCTGAGCGGATCGAGCCCGGATTCGCGGGTCAACAGCAGGAATTGCTCGAGCTCGTCGCGAAAGAAACTCGCTCTCGCCGGATACTCGAAGGCCAGGGTGGTCAGGGCATCGAGCACCCGATACGATCCGGTCAGGCGCCCATAGTAGGTCTCGATGCCGAGGATCGCGGCCAGGTACTGCGGTGGAACTCCGCTCCTGATGCTGGCCTCATCCAGATCCTGGCGGTGCGCGATCCAAAAATCGGTCCCCTCGCGGATGCGCCGCTCGGTCAGGAACAGTTCCCGATATTCGTACCAGGGCTTGGACTTTTCCGCCGGCCGGTCCATCGCTTCGATGATCGCGGGCTGGAGTTCCGCCTGCGAGAGGAGCTTGCGCAAGCTGTGCTTGCTGAAGGAATCTTTTTCCGCCAGCAGCGCGATGAAATTCTTGACGTCGGCGCGATGCGTGTCGAGACGATGCGTGTCAAGTGGCAATGCCGGCGCGCAGGTCAATCCGAGGACCGCGGCGGCAACGATGAGGCGCTTGAAACCGGAGCGTGTCGGCACGCTCAAGACCCGATCAGCTTGCGATGCGAGTGCAGCGACATGAGGATGCCGAAGCCGGCCAGCAGGGTGACCATGGACGTGCCGCCGTAGCTGATCATGGGCAAGGGCACGCCGACCACCGGCAGGATGCCGCTCACCATGCCGGAATTGACGAACACATAGACGAAGAAGCTCAGCGCGATGGCCCCGCCAGTCAGGCGCGCGAAGGTGTCCTGGCCCTGCATGGCGAGATACAGCGCGCGCCCGATGACCACGCCATACAGCACCAGCAGCAGCAGGCTGGGCAGCAAGCCGAATTCCTCGCCGATCACGGCAAAAATGAAATCGGTGGAGCGTTCCGGCAGGAACTCCAGCTGCGCCTGGCTGCCCATCATGTAGCCCTTGCCGAACAGGCCGCCGGAGCCGATCGCGATCTGCGACTGGATGATGTGGTAACCGGCGCCGAGCGGATCGTTTTCCGGATTCAGAAAGGTCAGGATGCGCTGTCGCTGATAGTCGTGGATGAAATGCCAGGCCGCGAATGCCGCGCCGCCCAGCAGCGGTATCGAAACCAGTACGATGCGCAGTTGCATGCCAGCCAGCAGCATCACGATGAGTCCGGAAGCCACGATCAGCAACGCCGTGCCCAGGTCCGGCTCCCTGGCGATCATGGCGGTGGGAATGAGGATCAACACGCCCATCACCAGCAAGTCCCGGAAAGTCGGCGGAAGCGGGCGTTCATGCATGTACCAGGCGCAGATCATCGGCACGGCGAGCTTCATGATTTCCGAGGGCTGGAATCGCACGAAGCCGATGTCGAGCCAGCGCTGAGCGCCCTTGCCGACGTGCCCGGTGACATCGACCACGATCAGCAGCAAGATGCCGATGACATAGGCGACCGGCGAAATCAGCCGCAGATACCGCGGCGTCGCCAGGCGCGCGAGCGCCACCATGGCGGTCACCGCGATGGCAATGTTGGCCAGGTGATGCTCGACCATTTTGGGATTCTGTCCCGAGGCGCTGTACACCACCAAAATGCCGAAGCACACGATGAGCGCGAGCGCTCCGGTCAGCGGGCCGTCCAGCCCCAGGGCGCGCAGCGTGCGCCCGCCGGCGGTGAGCGTTCTGCGCGTGCGCGACGGGGCATCGAAAATCATAGGGTGCTCTTCTCCGGCAGCAGGTTAGCGCTCATGCAACCGGCTCAACGTGCCGACCATCAGCGGCCAAATCAATGCGCCGATGACCGGCGCGAGCCAGCGGCTGAAACTGGTCACCGGATTGCCGGTCGCGCCGTCGACCCAGAACAAGATGAACTGGTAGCCAGTCAGCAGCGCGAAGATGGTCAGGCATTGCGATAGGACCGAAAACACGCGCACGCGCAGGCGCAGGTGCGTGGCCCATGCCGCCATCAGAGTCAGCGCCAGGGCATGCTGGCCCAGCACCACTCCCTGGATCACATCGAGAGCCAGGCCCGAGAAGAAGGCCAGCGCAAGTCCGCCCGCCCGAGGGGATTCGATCGACCAGTAGAACACCACCAGGACCAGAAAATCGGGCCGAAATGCATCCACCGCGCCGGGCAGCGGCAGAATGGCGAGCGCGAGGGCCACCAGCGCGGAGAGCATCATGGGTATGCGGCGAGTTCGGCTGTCGCGCATCATTGATCGTTGGCTCCCGAAGGTAGATCGGATGCAGGCTTCGGCACAGGCTTCACCACAGGCTTCGGCACCGGCTTCACCGCTGTGGTGGGCGCAGGCGCCGGCATGGCCGTCACGGCCGGCGCGGTGGGCGGCGCAGCGGCCGCTGACGGGCCGGCTGCTGGCGGGCCAGCCGCTGGCGCAGCCGCTGCGGCCTGCGCCGACTTGGACCACACGAACAGCAGCTCACGCGAGCGGTCAAGGGCCGCCGCCGGCCGCGCGTCGACATCGGCAAGCGATGCCGCGGGATCGCGCTTGACGTCGATCACCGTGGCGACCGGGTAGCCGGCCGGAAATCCCCCGCCGAGGCCGGAGGTGATCAGGAGGTCTCCCGCAACCACGTCCGAGCTGGTGGACAGGTAGGGCAGCTTGAGACGGCCGGTATCGCCGGTGCCCACGGCAATGGTGCGCAGGCCGGTGCGATTCACCTGCACGGGAATGGCGTGAGCCGCGTCGCTCAACAGAATCACCTCGCTGGTGAGCTGGCCGACCCGGGCGACCTGGCCAAACACGCCGCCGGCATCGAGGACGGCTTGCCCGACGAAGACCCCGTCTCTTGCGCCCTTATCGACCAACACCCGCTCGCGATAGGCATCGAGCTGCACGTCCATGATGTCGCCGATGATGAAGCGGGAGGCCACGCCCTCGGTGCTGTTGCGCAGCCCGCGCAGGCGCTGAGTTTCGGTCTCCAGGGCTTCGTAGCGCTGTAGCCGGAACTGCGCCATGCGCAACTCGGCTTCGAGCTGGGCGTTTTGGACGCGCAGGGCATCACGGGTGGTGACGCTATTGCGGAACCAATCCCAGCCCTCGAAGGGACTCGCGACCGCGACCTGCACAGGATAGGCAACTACCGACAGCCAGCGGCGAATATGGCCCAGTTGATCGTAGCGCTTATCGACGATGATCAGGCCCAGCGCCACCAGTGCGTACAGCACGCAGCGGAGCAAAAGTCCCGTGGGCCGACCTGAAGCGTCAGTGTTACGAAACGCGACCATGGGCAGAGAGTTCCCTAGTCGCTTGCATTACTCCAGTCCGAAAATGCCCGGTCCGTGTTCCTCGGTGAGTTCGAGGATCCGGCCGCCGCCGCGTGCCACGCAGGTCAGGGGATCATCGGCGATCACCACGGGCAAGCCGGTTTCTTCCATCAGCAATTTATCGATGTCGCGCAGCAGCGCGCCGCCCCCGGTGAGGACGATGCCGCGTTCCGCGACGTCCGCGCCGAGTTCCGGCGGTGTCTGTTCCAGGGCTTGCTTGACCGCGCCAACGATGCCTTGCAACGGCTCCTGCAGCGCCTCCAAGATCTCGTTGGAATTGAGCGTGAAGCTGCGCGGCACGCCTTCGGAGAGATTTCGTCCCTTGACGGAGATCTCGCGTACCTGCTGGCCGGGATAGGCCGAGCCGATCTCCAGCTTGATGCGTTCCGCGGTGGCCTCGCCGATCAGGATGCCGTAATTGCGCCGCACGTAATTGGTGATTGCCTCGTCGAACTTGTCGCCGCCGATGCGCACACTGGCTGCATAGACGATGCCATTGAGCGAGATGACCGCGACCTCGGAGGTGCCGCCGCCGACGTCGAGCACCATGGAGCCGCGCGCTTCCTGCACCGGCAATCCGGCGCCCACCGCGGCCGCCATCGGCTCGGGCACGATGTCGACGCTGCGCGCGCCTGCACCTTCGGCCGATTCCTTGATGGCGCGGCGCTCGACCTGGGTCGAGCCGAACGGCACGCACACCAGCACTCGCGGACTGGGGCTCAAGAAACGATTGCCATGCACTTTCTTGATGAAGTATTGAAGCATCTTCTCCGTGTAGGTGAAGTCGGCGATCACGCCGTCCTTCATGGGCCGCACCGCGGTGATATGCCCGGGAGTTCGTCCCAACATGTTCTTGGCCTCGACGCCGACCGCCACGATGATCTTGCCGCCACGGGTCGGCTCGTCCTGCACGGCGACGACCGAGGGCTCGTTGAGCACGATGCCGCGCTCGCGAACATAGATCAGTGTGTTTGCGGTTCCAAGATCGATTGAGAGGTCATTCGAGAAATAACCTCTAAGGCGTTTGAACATGAGTGTTTTTTCTAGTGCGAAAGGGGGTAAAAAAAGTTGCGCTAATGTAACAACCGACACGACTTTCAGCAAGGCGACGTGTATCATTCTAGGAGCCTATTTTGCGCACTCGCAGCGCACCCAAGACCGTTCATATGAGCCTGACCCGTCAAGACGTCGAAAAGATCGCGCATCTAGCACGGCTGGAGATCACCGATCAGGAGATGCCGGTCTACGTGACCAGCCTGTCGAGCATCGTCAATTTTGTCGATGAACTCGCGCGCGCGGACACCAAGGACACTCTGCCCATGGCGCACCCGCTTACCGGCCAGCATCAGCGCTTGCGGCCCGATGCGGTAACGGAAGCGGATCGGCACGAAAAATATCAGGCCAACGCGCCCTCCGTGCAAGCGGGGTTGTACGTTGTGCCGCGAGTCATCGAGTGAGGCCGGTCCGGGTTTAGTGGCGATGCTTCACACACTGTCCATCGACGAGCTTGGCCGTCGCTTAAGTCTGGGGGAACTGTCGAGCGTCGAACTCACCCAGCATTTTCTGGCGCGCATCGAGCGCCTGAATCCGAGCTTGAACGCCGTGATCACGCCGACGCCGGAGCAGGCGCTCAGCGATGCCGCTGTCGCGGATCGCCGACGCGCCGCGGGCGACAAGGCACCGCTGCTCGGCATCCCTCTCATTCATAAAGATATTTTCTGTACGGACGGCGTGCGCACCAGCTGCGGTTCGCGCATGCTCGACAACTTCATCGCGCCCTACGACGCCACCGTGGTGGCACGCCTCAAGGCGGCCGGCGCCGTGATGCTGGGCAAGGCCAACATGGATGAGTTCGCCATGGGCTCCTCCAACGAAACCAGCTATTACGGCCCGGTCAAGAATCCTTGGGACCTCAGCAAGGTGCCGGGCGGCTCATCCGGGGGATCCGCCGCCGCTGCCGCGGCCCGGCTCGCGGCCTACACGACCGGCACCGATACCGGCGGTTCGATCCGACAGCCGGCGGCGCTGACCGGTGTCACGGGGGTCAAGCCCACCTACGGGCGGGTATCGCGCTACGGCATGATCGCATTTGCGTCCAGCCTCGATCAGGCCGGAGTGCTGGCCGAATCCGCCGCCGATGCCGCGCTCGTGCTGCAGGCCATGGCCGGTTTCGATCCCTTGGATTCCACCAGTGTGGATGCGCCCGTGCCGGATTATCACGCCACCTTAGGCACGCCGCTCAAGGGCTTGAGACTCGGCCTGCTGCGCGAGTTTTTCGAGGGTTTGGAGCCGCGCAACGCGGCGCTCATCCGCGACGCCATTGAGGTGTATACGGCGCTGGGAGCAACCACCGTGGAGGTGAGCCTGCCGCACCTGCCGATGTCGGTGCCCACTTATTATGTGGTGGCGCCGGCCGAATGCTCCTCGAATCTGTCGAGATTCGACGGCGTGCGCTTCGGCTATCGCTGCAGCCACCCAAAAGATCTGATGGATCTGTACAAGCGCTCGCGCGGCGAAGGATTCGGCGCCGAGGTCAAGCGGCGCATCATGACCGGCACCTATGTGCTGTCGGCCGGCTACTTCGACGCGTACTACTTGAAGGCGCAGAAAGTGCGCCGGCTGATCACCGACGATTTTCGCGCCGCCTTTGCCCAGGTGGATCTGGTCATCGGTCCGACCACGCCGACCCCGGCCTTCGGTATCGGCGCGAAGATGGACGACCCGATCACCATGTACTTGAACGACATCTACACCATCGGCGCCAATCTCGCCGGCCTGCCCGGGGTGTCGATGCCGTGCGGATTCGTCGACGGATTGCCGATGGGCTTGCAATTGATCGGGCCGCATTTTGGCGAAGGGCCCCTGCTCAATGCCGCGCACCAGTATCAGCAGGCGACCGATTGGCATCGCCGCCGGCCGAGCGGATACGAATGATGAGTGACTGGGAAGTCGTCATAGGACTGGAAATTCACGCGCAGCTTGCGACGCGCTCGAAAATATTCTCCGGATCCTCGACCGCCTACGGCGCGCCGCCCAACACCCAGGCGAATCTGGTCGATCTGGCCTACCCCGGCGTGCTGCCGGTGCTGAATGCCGCAGCGGTTCGAATGGCGGTGAAATTCGGGCTGGCGATCGGCGCCGCGGTGGCGCAGCGCTCGGTATTCGCGCGCAAGAATTACTTCTATCCCGACCTGCCAAAGGGCTATCAGATCAGCCAGTACGAACTGCCCATCGTGAGCAAGGGCTCAATCTCGATCGTGCTCGATGACGGCGCCACCAAGACCGTCGGCGTCACCCGCGCGCATCTGGAGGAGGACGCCGGCAAGTCCCTGCATGAGGGACTGGCCAATGCCAGCGGCATCGATTTGAACCGCGCCGGGACGCCGCTGCTCGAAATCGTGTCGGAGCCGGACATGCGTTCCGCCAAAGAGGCGGTGGCATACATGAAAAAAATTCACACGCTGGTGCGCTATCTCGAGATCTGCGACGGCAACATGCAGGAGGGATCGTTCCGCTGCGATGCCAATGTGTCGGTGCGGCGGCGTGGCAGCGAGAAATTAGGCACCCGCGCCGAAATCAAGAATTTGAATTCGTTTCGATTCGTGGAAAAGGCGATTCAATACGAGACGTCCCGCCAGATCGAGCTGATCGAGAGCGGCGGCAAGGTGGTGCAGGAGACGCGCCTTTACGACTCCGACAAGCACGAGACCCGCTCGATGCGCTCGAAAGAGGAAGCCAACGACTATCGCTACTTTCCGGATCCGGACCTGTTGCCGGTGCAGATCAGCACGGATTTCATCCGCGAAGTGGCTTCGAGCTTGCCGGAACTGCCGGATCACAAGGCCGCGCGGCTCGCGCGCGATTATGCGCTCTCCGCCTACGATGCCGGCGTGCTCAGCGCGAGCCGCGAAATCGGCGCGTATTTCGAGGACACGACGGCAAGATTGGGCGCAGCCCATGCGAAGCTTGCGGCCAATTGGGTGATGGGTGAATTGTCCAGCGCCCTGAATCGCGACAATCTCGATATTGCCGATTCGCGCGTGGGCGCTGCGGCCTTGAGCGGGCTGCTGGCGCGCATCGTTGATGCCACGATCTCGGGCAAGATGGCCAAGGAGGTATTCGAGGCGATGTGGTCCGAGGGCAAGGATGCGGACGCGGTGATCGCCGCCAAGGGCCTCAAGCAGATCACCAATTCGGGCGAAATCGAAGGCGTCATCGATGCGGTGATTGCCGCGAACCCGAAGCAGCTCGCGGACTATCGCGCGGGCAAGGACAAGCTGTTCGGATTTTTCGTGGGCCAGGTCATGAAGGCCACCGAGGGCAAGGCGAATCCGGCACAGCTCAACGAGTTGCTGAAGAACAAATTGCACAGCGGCTCCTAAGATGCATGATCGGGACCGCCTGCATCGCTTCATCTTCGAGCACTATCCGATTCGCGGACATCTGGTGCATCTGGATGCCGCCTGGCGCGCCTTGATCGAGCATAGCGATTACCCCGAGGCCATTCGCGACACTCTGGGCGAAACCGTGGCGGCCGCCGTGCTGCTGGCGGCAACCATCAAGTTCGAGGGAGTTCTCTCATTGCAGTTGCAAGGCGAGGGGCCGGTGCACCTGATGCTGGCCCAGTGCACCAGCGGCTTAGGCGTGAGAGGGCTGGCGCGCTTCAGCCAGGACGAACAATCGCGCAGGATGGTCGATCTGCTGGGGGCGGGCAACCTGACGGTCACCTTGGAAAACGAGGACGGTTCGCAACGCTACCAGGGCGTCGTGCCGCTGTCGGAAAACCGGCTGGCCGATTCGCTGCAGGAGTATTTCGAAAAGTCCGAGCAACTGCCCACACGGCTCTGGCTGCAGGCCGATGCGCACGGCGCCTCCGGCATGCTGCTGCAGCGCCTGCCGGACCCGAAGTCCACGGCCGGCGAGAGCGCGGAGCCGGTGGACGACGCATGGCGGCGGGTGCAGCTCATCGGCGAGACCCTCACGCCCGAAGAGCTGCGCACGTTGACCGATACGCAAATCCTGCACCGCCTGTTCAACGAGGACGATCTGCGGGTATTCGAACCGCTGCCGGTGTATTTCCGCTGCCGCTGCTCGCGCGAACGCGTCACCGCCATGCTGCAGGGACTGGGTGAGGCGGAGACCCGAAGCGTTCTGTCCGAACGCGGTGAAGTCGAGGTGCGATGTGAATTCTGCAATCGCGCTTATTCATTCGATGCGGTGGATGTGGCCCAGATGTTCAGCCCCGCTGCGCTGCGCGAGAGCGGCTCGGTTCACTGAGGGAGCTGCGCTGATTCTCAAAGCGCGCGGCGCTGCGATTTGCGGCGTTCTGTTCCTCGGCCACGCCGGCGCGGCAGCCGCACAGACGCCGTTTTACGCGAACAACTTCGAGAATGCGCCGAGCGCCGCGGCGCTCACCGAAATGGGCCGCGCCTTGTTCTTCGACAAGTCGTTGTCGGCCTCGGCCAAGCTGTCATGCGCGAGCTGCCACGACCCAGCGCACGCCTTCGCGCCGTCCAATGCGCTCGCCGTGCAGCGCGGCGGCGCCGACGGACAGCGCGCGGGTTTGCGAGCCGTGCCGTCGCTCGAGTACACGCAAAACATCCCGCCCTTCACCGAGCACTACTTCGATGATGAAGACGACGACGGCATCGACCAAGGTCCCGCCGGAGGCCGCACCTGGGACGGACGCGCGAGCCAGGCTCACGATCAGGCGCGGCTGCCGCTGCTGTCGGCATTCGAGATGGCCAATGCGAGCGAGAGGGCGGTGGTTGCAAGGCTGCGCCGGGGCAAGCTGTCGCTGCGCATGCGCGAGACTTTCGGCGCGGGGATTTTTCAGGATCCAGCCCTGGCGTTCAAGGCCATCCTGCTGTCCCTGGAGATCTTTCAACAGAGTCCCGCCGAATTCTACCCCTACACAAGCAAGTACGACGCCTGGCTGCGGCACGAGGCCACGCTCAGCGACAGCGAGATGCGCGGCCTGGCCGATTTCAACGATCCGGCAAAGGGCAACTGCGCGCGCTGCCATCCGAGCGGCATGCGGGCAGGAGCATTTCCCCAATTCACCGACTTCGGTTACAGCAGCATCGGCGCGCCGCGCAACATGGCGATTCCCGCCAATGCGGATCGCAATTTCCACGATCTCGGGCTATGCGGACCGCTGCGCACCGATCTGGCGGGCGTCGGCAAGTACTGCGGCGCATTCCGCACCCCGACGCTGCGCAATGTGGCGACTCGCGGCGCATTCATGCACAACGGCGTTTTCCACCGCCTGGAGGACGTGCTGCGGTTCTACGCCGAGCGCGACACCCAGCCGGGCAGGTGGTACTCGCATGCGGCGGACGGCAGCGTGCGCAAGTTCGATGACCTGCCGGCGCAGTATCGAGGCAATGTCGACATGCAGGCGCCCTTCGGGCGGCGTCCGGGAGATCAACCGGCATTGAGCGATCAGGACATCGCGGACCTCGCCGCCTTCTTGAATGCCCTGACCGACGGCTATCAGAACTGCTGCGCGAGCGCGACGAATACTCCGCGGCGTGGCCCGTATTGGGGGGCAAATTCACCCACGCCGGTGGCGCTGCGCAGCAAGTAGCTGCGGTCGAGGAGATTGATGACGCTGAGGCGCAGCGAAAGCGGTTTCGAGGCGTTGCCCCACGGGTCGAAGTTTCGGGCTATTGCCGCATTCCACTGCGTGTACTGCGGCGTGTGCTCGAGATTCGCGAATCCCGATCGCAGGCCGCTGCCGTAGATGCCATCAATGCTGGCGAGCATCTCGTGCCAACGGTAGGAAGTGCCGACCGACGCGCTGATCGTCTGCGCGTCCGAGGTCGGAGTGTAGCGGCTCGCGAGGTAGTCGAACTCCACCGGATCGCCGATGACGTATTGATTCGATGTCACCTCCTTGGCCATGGTGATCTCATGCGACACATTCGCGTAGGCGCGGAAGCCGCCGGTCGTGTAATTGAACTTCAACTCGGCTCCGCGGCTGAAGCCGCGCGCGTAATTGAATTGATCCAAGATCACCGCCTGGCCAAACTGACCGTCGTCGAGCGCATTGGTGGCGCGCTTATAGTAAATGTCGGCGCCGACGGTCACAGCCGACCCTAGGCTCTGGTCCACGCCCATATCGAAATAGGTGGCCCGTTCCGGCTGAACCCGATCCTCGAGCGGAATCGCCGGCTGCTGCGTGGTGTTTGCAAACAGCGCCAGATTGTTCGGCGTCGACTGGGCTTGCATCGACGGAGTGAAGTATCGGGACACCCCGGCGTGCAGCAGCGTGTCCGCGGCCGGCCTGAAGATCAGCGCAATGCGCGGGCTGAACTGGTTGGCGGAGACAAATTGGTTGATCTGGTCGAATCTCAGGCCGGTATTGAGGGTCAGGTTCGGCCGGATCCTCCATTCGTCTTGAACGTAGCCGCCGGCGATCCAGCCAAGCTTTGCAGTGTAGTCATTCAGGGTTATCGGAGTGGGCACAGGGTTGCCCTGCGGGTCCAGCGGCAATACGGTCGCGAGGTCATCGACTTCAGTGCGCTCGACGCTGAAGATCAATCCGCCACGCAACGTGTGAGAGTCGCCGAGACGATCGGCGGCGTCGAATTGCAGTCCGTTGAGCAGGCTCTTGCGCGCCACCTGCGAGGCCACATCGTTGAATGCCAGGTCGTCGTAGACGTCCGGCATGAAATCGACGGTCGCATAGCGCGTGAACAGTGAAAGCTGCGTGTCGATGCTGTCACGATGGGTCTGCAGGGCGATGACGCCAAAGTAAAAGTGGTCGGTTTCGTTTTCGTTGAGAGCGGTGGAGGACAGGTCGGTCGGGCCGAAGTCGCCAAGCGGGGCCTGGCCGGTCACGTCCGGAATCTGGAAGCGGCCGATGAAACCGCCCGTCATGTAGGTCAGGCGGCTGGAATCGCCGAACACGGTCGAACCGAACCCGAAAAACTTTCCCTGCTCCGTCCGGTCATGGACGGGGTTCTGGGTGGCCATGGCATTCTCGAGACCCTGATCGCTTTGTAGATAGCGTCCGGTGAGAAAGTACTGCGTGCTCCCCGCGCTGCCGCCGTACTCGATGCTCGGGCTCAGCGTATCCCAGGTCCCGCCGTAGAGTTCGACATTTCCGCCCGGATCGAACTTCGGCTTGGTGGTCATGTCGATGACGCCCGCGGTGCGCAGTCCGTACTGGGCCGGCAGCGCGCCGTCCAGCAAATTCAAGTTCCCGATGAAGCCGGTCTCCAGCACCGGACCCAAGGCGGAGACGCCGTCGGGCAGTTGGATGCCGTTGATTCGATACTGAACATTGGCGTACTCGTTGCGCACGTGAAAATCTGGATTGCTGATCGCGGAATCGTAGGACACGCCGGGAGCCTGCAACAACAGCTTGTCAATCGGCGTGTTCTTGCCCTGCGGGAGCGTGTCGATGGCCTGCTGATCGAGTGCGTAGCTGGATGCGCCGAGTTTGGGCAGCAGCTCGCGGTCGCGCGCCTCGTCCAGCTGCGAGTTAAGCAGGCTCAGGCGCTGTCTCTGTGCGGTAACCACGATTTCCTGCAGCTCATCGCCTGAGGACGTGGCCAACAGCAGCGTGTCCGAGTCGCCCGCGTGGGCGAACATCGCCGTCATGAGAGCCGCGATGCAGGCGGCGAAATGGTTGGCAGGCGGTCTCATCGCAAGGATTCATCCCTATGGCGAACGCATTCGGTATGCGAACGCTAACACTAATGATAATCATTCGCATACAGGAGTCAAGCAGGTAACCGGTAGCACCCAAAAGCTCCGCTAGACACTCAAGTCAGAGGTGCTTACAGTATTACCATTCGTAAGGAAAGGATGAATCCGGATGGCTTTCGCGACCGTAACAAGCAAAGGGCAGACGACAATACCCAAAGCTATTCGGGTGGCTGCGAACCTTAAGTCCGGCGATCGAATACATTTTACCGTTCTCGAGGACGGCACGATCATCGTGCGTGTGAAGAACCGGAGTATCAGGGATATCTCGTTCAAGCCTCCGGGCAAGCGGCGGGTGTCGATCGCGCAGATGAGTCGATAGTCCAAGACCGATGCTCGGAATCGACACGAACGTTGTCGTCCGGTTGATCGTTGCTGACGACGTAGAGCAAACACGCCGCGCACAGAAGCTCGTCGACCAAGCACTGGGTCGTGATGAAATCGTACTCGTCTCGCTATTGGTGCTGCTTGAGTCCGAATGGGTGTTGCGCAGCCGTTATGGATTCGATCGAGAGGCGCTTTTTGCGATCTTCCGTGCACTGCTCGAGGCGCGTGAGCTGTCATTTGAAGACGAACCGGCATTCGAAGAGGCCTTATTTCGATGGAAAGACAGCGCTTGCGAGTTTTCTGACTGCTTAATCACCGCACATAATCGGCACCTCGGCTGCCGCGCCACAGCCACCTTTGACGGTAAGGCGGCTCGACTTCCCGGTACTGAATCGGTCTAAGGCTTACAACGCCGAGACGCCCGCGAGCTCGGTCAGGCTTTGGGTGCGGGTCAGGGCAATGAACTCTCTTATGTAGGCGGCCTCGCCGCCTGCACGGCTGGTCGCGGCGTACAGCTCGCAGCGCAGTCCCTCCGGGCCGATGGGGCGCGATACCACATAACCGCGCTCGATGTAATTGCCCACCGACCATGAGGGCAGCGCAGCGATGCCGCGTCCGCTCGCCACCAACTGCAATATCGCCACCGTGAGTTCGGCGGTGCGCCGCCGTGGATTCACGCCGGCAGGCGTCAGGCAGTGCTTCATTACGTCCAGCATTTCGTCGGGCACGGGATAAGTGATCAAGGTTTCATTGGCGAAGTCCTCGGCCTGCAGCCAGGATTTGGCCGCCAAGCGGTGCCGAGGGCTCATCAGCGCGACGCTTTCGTAGCGGAACAAGGGGCTGAAAGAAAGATGCGGATTCTGTTCCGGCTTGTCGTGCACCACGGCAAGTTCGGCTTCGCCGCGCTCCAACAGCGGCAGCGGATTCACCACGAATCCGGAAATGATATCGAGCTCCACTTCCGGCCAGAGCGAGCGGTAGGCATCCATCGCCGGCATGAGCCAATCGAAGCAGTTGTGGCATTGCACGGCAATTCGTAGCTGGCCGGCATGGCCTTGCGCCAGGCGCGCCACGTCCCGCCCCGCTTCGGCCACCTCGGGCAGCACCGTTCGGGCGAGGGCCAGCAGCCGCTGGCCGATCGCGGTAAAGCGCAGTGGGCGCACATTCTTCTCTACCAGCGCCGCGCCGTAGTGGCCTTCGAGCATTCTTAGTTGATGCGACAGCGCCGATTGGGTGAGAAATAGCCTGGCCGCGGCCTTGGATAGGCTGCCGCACTCGGCCAATGCCAGCAAAGTCTCCAAATGGCGCAGTTCCAAGGCGGTCGAGGGCATGAGCAGATTTCATCCTTAATATGAAGATAATGAGATTGAATCATATCTCATACCGTTACATGCTGTTACTCATGCCGAACCCGGTAGCCGTGTCCTTTGAGTTCTTTCCGCCCGGCGATGACGCCATGGCGCGGCAGCTATTGGAGGCCGTCAAGCGCCTGGCGCCCCTGCAACCTCACTTCGTGTCGGTCACTTACGGCGCCGACGGCTCGACCCGCGCGCGCACCCACGAATGCGTGCTGCGAATCTTGCGCGAGACCGATCTACGTGTCGCCCCGCATCTGACCTGCGTGGCTGCCTCACGTGATGAAGTGCTGGGACTTGCGCGCGAGTACTGGGGCGAGGGCGTGCGGCACCTGGTTGCGCTGCGCGGCGACGTGCCGGCGAGCCATCGGTCGCCGGACGGCCGCTATCAACCGCAGCCAGATGGCTTTGCATTCGCCTCCGACCTGGTCGGGGGACTGAAAGGCGCCGGCAATTTCGACATCTCCGTTGCCGCCTACCCAGAGGGTCACCCGGAATCCGGTACGGTGGATGCGGACCTGGAGAATTTGAAGCGCAAGATCGATGCGGGCGCCGGCCGCGCCATCACCCAGTTCTTCTTCGACACCGATGTGTTCCTGCGCTATCGCGATCGGTGTGCCGCGGCCGGGATACGCGCGAGTATCGTGCCGGGAATACTGCCGATCACGCGCTTTCCGCAAATGCTGCGCTTCGCGGCGCGCTGCGGCACCTCGGTGCCCGAGTCGCTGTGCCGGATGTTCGATGGGCTGGATGAGGATCCGGAGACTCGCCGCATGATCGCGGCGAATGTGGCCATTGAGCAGGTGCGCCGGCTGCGCGAGCACGGCGTTGAGGAGTTTCACTTCTACACTCTGAATCGAGCGGAATTAACCTACGCCATTTGCCATGCGCTGGGCCTGCGGCCGCACGACCAGGCGCAGGTGGCCTGAGTGGGTACTCCGAAAATGGCGGCGCGAGCCGAGCAATTTCTGCTGGCCTTGAGCCGGCGCCTGCTGATTCTCGACGGCGCCATGGGCACGATGCTCCAGCAGCACGCCTTAAGCGAGGCCGAGTTCCGCGCCGGGCGCTTCGCCGATTGGCCGCGCGATGTGCGCGGCAATAACGATCTGCTCTCGATCACCCAGCCAGCCATCGTCGCCGCCATTCACCGCGACTACTTGCTGGCGGGTGCCGACATGATTTGCACCAATACCTTCAATTCGAATGCGATCTCGCAGGCGGACTACGGCATGGAATCGGTGGTCCGGGACTTGAATCTCAGTGCCGCGCGCCTGGCGCGGCAGGTGGCCGACGAGGTAAGCGAACAAACCGGGCGGCAGCGCTTCGTGGCCGGCGCGCTGGGACCTACTTCGCGCACTGCCTCGCTGTCCCCGGACGTCAACGATCCGGCATTCCGCAATGTCAGTTTCGACCAGCTGGTGACGGCCTACCGCGAAGCCACCGATGCGCTCATCGAAGGCGGCGTCGATGCGATCCTGATCGAGACCGTGTTCGATACGCTGAATGCGAAGGCGGCGCTGTTCGCGGTGCGCGAGGCGTTCGACGCACGCGGCGTGGAGTTGGCGCTGATGGTGTCGGGCACGATCACCGATGCCTCGGGACGTACCTTGTCGGGGCAAACCACCGAGGCCTTCTGGAATTCCATCCGCCACGCCCGCCCTGCGGTGGTGGGACTGAATTGCGCGCTCGGCGGACGCCAGTTGCGGCCGTATATCGAGGAGCTGGCGCGCATTGCGGACACCTATGTGTGCGCCTATCCGAACGCCGGCTTGCCCAACGCCTTCGGCGAATACGACGAGACCGCCGCGCAGACCGCGGAGGTGCTGGCCGAGTTCGCCGCCAGCGGGTTCCTCAACATGGCGGGCGGCTGTTGCGGGACCACTCCCGAGCATATTCGCGCCATCGCCGAGGCCCTCGATGCAGCAGCGCCGCGCGTGATCCCGAGCATCGCGCGGGCCTGCCGGCTCAGCGGCTTGGAGCCCCTGACCATCGACGCCTCGAGCCTGTTCGTGAACGTCGGCGAGCGCACCAATGTCACCGGTTCGGCAAAATTCCGCAAGTTGATCGAAGCCGGAGATTACGCGGCGGCCGTCGACATCGCCCGCCAGCAAGTGGCGAATGGCGCGCAAATCATCGACGTGAACATGGATGAGGGCATGCTCGACTCGCAGGCCGCCATGGCGCGCTTCCTGAACCTCATTGCGGGCGAGCCGGATATCGCGCGCGTGCCGGTCATGATCGACTCCTCCAAATGGTCGGTGATCGAGGCCGGGCTCAAGTGCGTTCAGGGCAAGCCGATCGTCAACTCGATCAGCCTCAAGGAGGGCGAGAAGGCGTTTCTCGCGCAGGCGCGCCTGTGCGCGCGCTATGGCGCTGCGGTGGTGGTCATGGCGTTCGATGAAGCAGGACAGGCCGACACGCTCGCCCGCAAGGTGGGCATCTGCGAACGGGCCTACCGGCTGCTCACGGAAAACAGCGGATTCGCGCCGGAAGACATCATCTTCGACCCGAACATCTTCGCCGTTGCGACCGGCATCGAGGAGCACAATCGCTACAGCCTCGACTTCATCGAGGCCACCGCCGCGATCAAGGAGCGCATGCCCGCGGTGCACGTCAGCGGCGGCGTCAGCAACGTGTCGTTTTCCTTTCGCGGCAACGATCCGGTGCGCGAGGCCATGCATTCGGTGTTCCTGTACCACGCCATCCGCGCGGGCCTCACCATGGGTATCGTCAACGCAGGCCAGCTTGCGATCTACGAGGGCATTGCGCCGGACCTGCGCGAATGCGTGGAGGATGTCATCCTGGCGCGGCGCACGGATGCCACGGAGCGCCTGCTGGAGGTCGCCGAGCGCTTCAAGGGCGGCGGCAGCGTCAAGCGCGGCGATGACCTGGAGTGGCGCAAGCTGCCCGTGAATCAACGGCTGCAGCATGCGCTCGTGAAAGGCCTCGATGAATTCGTGGCCGAGGACACCGAAGAGGCGCGGCTCGAGGCCGAGCGCCCGATCGATGTCATCGAGGGGCCGCTGATGGACGGCATGAACGTGGTCGGCGACCTGTTCGGCGCCGGCAAGATGTTCCTTCCTCAGGTGGTCAAGTCGGCGCGGGTCATGAAAAAGGCCGTGGCGGTCCTGATTCCGTACATCGAGCGCGAGAAATCCGGCGCCAGCCGCTCGAACGGCAAAATCGTGGTCGCCACGGTGAAGGGCGACGTGCACGACATCGGCAAGAACATCGTGGGTGTGGTGCTGCAGTGTAATAATTTCGAGGTGATTGATCTCGGGGTCATGGTGTCGTGCGAGAAGATCCTGGAGGCCGCCACGCGCGAGGGCGCGAGTCTCATCGGACTCTCCGGCCTGATCACCCCGTCGCTGGATGAGATGGTGCACGTCGCCAAAGAGATGCAGCGCTTGGGCTACAAGCTACCGCTGCTGATCGGCGGAGCGACCACTTCGCCGGCGCACACGGCGGTCAAGATCGATCCGCAATACGAGGGCGCCGTCATCTACGTGAAGGACGCATCGCGCTCGGTCGGTGTCTGCCAGCAGCTCGTGACAATAAGCACGCGCGACGCCTATGTGGCGAACATCAAGGCGGACAACGTGCGCCGCCGCGAGCAGCATCGCAACAAAAGCGCCAAGGCGCCGCAACTGTCCCTGACCCAAGCGCGGGCCAAGAAATTCAAGATCGACTGGGCCACGTACATCCCGCCGGTCCCCACCTTCCTGGGCGTACGGAGCTTCGATCGCTACCCGCTCGATGAGCTGGTGCCCTACATCGACTGGATGCCGTTTTTCAACGCCTGGGAATTCACCGGCAAATTTCCGGACATTCTGCGCGACCCGGTGGTCGGCGAAGCCGCCAGCAGCCTGTATGCGGACGCCCTGCGCATGCTGCAGCGGCTGGTCGAGGAGAAATGGCTGCAGGCGCGGGCGGTGGTTGGGCTGTTTCCGGCCAACAGCACGGGCGATGACGATATCAATGTGTACGTGGACGACACGCGCCAGGCCGTCAGGCGGCGCCTGCATCAACTGCGGCAGCAAAAGTCCAAGGCGCAGGACCAGGCGCAGCTTTGCCTGGCGGATTTCGTGGCGCCCGCGCTAAGCGGCCGGGCTGATTATCTGGGCGCGTTCGCGGTCACCGCCGGCATCGGCATCGATGAGCACGTGGCGCGCTTCGAGGCGGCGCACGATGACTACAGCAGCATCATGCTGAAAGCCCTGGCGGATCGCCTGGCCGAGGCATTCGCAGAGCGCATGCACGAGCGGGTGCGGCGCGAGCTCTGGGGGTACGCCGCGGCCGAGCGCTTCGATGGCGATGCCCTGATCCGAGAGGAGTACCAAGGCATCAGGCCCGCACCCGGTTATCCCGCCTGTCCGGATCACACCGAAAAAGCCACGCTGTGGCAGCTATTGGACCCCGTGCACAACGCAGGCATTCGCCTGACCGAATCCTTTGCGATGTTCCCGACGGCGGCAGTCAGCGGATTTTATTTCTCTCACCCAAAGGCGCATTACTTCGGCGTCGGACAGATCGATCGCGATCAGGTCGAGAGCTATGCCCAGCGCAAGGGCATGAGTCTGGCGGAGGCCGAACGCTGGCTCGCGCCGAACCTCGGTTACGATCCCGCCTCGAGCACGGCGGCCGACGCAGCCTGACGGGCTGTCCTACACGGGAAAAACCAGGCGACTGCATGCCTGCGGCGCGCCGACAATTCGAGAACTTGCTCACAGTTAGCGAATTTCCAGGGATTCCTGAGCGCCCGCACAGTCTCCGTCCTTGTGAACTGTGATCTGAACAATTCCGCGAAACCGTGAAATCCCTACCCTGACCTTGTTAAATCGAGATCTCGATCGGCCGGCTGTACGGAGATAGGTGGATGGTGACTGGGGCGACAAAGATTCAACATGAAGCGGCGGAAAGCGCCGTGGTTTCAAGCACTCCGCCGCCGCGCCCGAAGCAGAAGCGCCAGGCGCTGCTGATCACTTCGGACGACTCCCTGTGGCCCCAGGTCGGCGCGGTCGTGACCAGCGACGTGGTGCTGAAGCACATCGACTCCGTGGATCAGTTACTGAGCACGGTCGAGCCGGGCTATGCCGCAATCCTGATCTGGGACGGCCGCGGCGAAACCGATGTCGCGACGCAGCTTGCGAAGATTCAGCGGCATTCGGCCCGACTCGCCATCATCGCCGTCGACACGGTGGCCACGACGGCGCAGTGGGCGCGCTTGATCAAGCACAATCAGATCGTCTCGATGGTGGTGCTGCCGTTTACCGCGCAATCCTTCAACGAAGCGATGAGCCGCGCCCACGACGAGGTGCAAACCCGGATCGAATTATTGGGCAGCGCGGATGCACCGGCGGCGCCGGCCACCGGTCCTGCCGGCCGCAAGACCGCCCTGATGATCGGCGCGGGGGTTCTGGCCCTGGTACTGGTGGCCGTGGCCGGCTTCGTTCTATTCAAGAACTCATCGCCGCAACCGACGCACGCCGCCGCGCCCGGCGCGATGCCCGAGGCGGCGCCAGCCGCAGCTGCGGGGCAGCACACCGGCGCTGATTCGGTGGATGCGTTACTGGAGAAGGCTGCGCAGGCCATGCTCGAGCGGCGCTACATAGAACCGGCTGACAACAGCGCGCTGGGGTACTACCACTCGATCCTGGCTTATGACGCGAACAATGCAGAGGCCAAGCAGGGTCTCGAGCGCCTGGCGGAGTTGTTGCTCGCCAAGGCCCAGACCGCGCTCGATCAGCAGCACGTGGATTTGGCCCTGCAGGCGCTGGAAATCGCGCGCGGCATCATTCCCGCCGACCCGCGCGTTCAGGCGCTCGACGCGCGGCTGTCCAAGATGCGCGCGGATCTCGGATCATCCCTGATTCAAGCCGCCATCGACGCCGGCAACTACGAGCGCGCGACTGCACTGATCGACGAGGCCGGACGCGCCAAGTCATTGGCGCCCGCGCAACTCGCGCAGCTTCGGGACGACCTTAAGCATCGGCAGAGCGAGTCCGATGTGGACCGCTTGATCAAGACTGCGCAGGCCCGCGTGCAGCAGGAGCGGTTGGTCGACCCTGCGAACGATAGCGCCGCGCATTATTTCGCTCTGGCCAACAAGGCGGGCGCCGGCTCGCAGGCGCTGGCCGCGGCCATGCACGAATACGGTCAGCACCTGATGCCGGCCGCGCGCTCTGCGATCGACGAGCATCGGCTGGATGAGGCGGACCGGCTGTTGGCCCAGGCGCAGCTGTGCGATGTGCCGCCGGCCGCGCTGGCCGAGTTGCAGCATGCGGCAGCCGGCGCGCGTTCTGCGCTAGCGGGGGAGAAGCACGAGCAAACGCGGCTGATCGACCTGGTCAAGTCGCGGGTTGCGCAGGGCAGCCTGCTCGAACCGGAGCAGGACAGCGCCGTGTTCTACCTGACCTCCTTGAAGGCCGCGAATCCGCAGAGCGACGCCTTGCCTGAGCTCTCGCATGCGCTGCAGGCACAGCTGCTTGCGCGCGCCAGCGCGCAATTCGATCAAGCGCGCATTGCGGATGCGCAGGTGAGCCTGCAGGCGGCCCTGAAGCTGGGCAGCTCACCGGAGGCGAGCGCGCTTGCGGCTAAGTTGTCCCAGGCGGCGGCGGCACCTGCCGGCACGGACCTGCCGCTGAAGCTGCTCCGGCCGATCGCTCCTCAATATCCGGTGGACGCCGCCACGCGCGGCACCGAGGGCTGGGTCGAGCTCAGCTTCACGGTCGCGCCGAATGGCCGTACCGGCAACATCCAAGTGACCGACAGCTCCCCGCGCAAGGTGTTCGATCGCGCGGCGACGGATGCCGTCGCGGCGGCGCGCTACGAGCCCATCCCGAAGGATCAACCGCAGGCGGCGCGCGATACCAAGCTGCGATTGACCTTCAAGCTGAACAAGTGACCCGACTTCATGCCGACGCCGAATAAAGCCATGCCGATCGAATCGCGCCGCAGCGCAGCTGGCGCGCCCGGCTTGATCGTGCACGACGATCTGGAGCTGCGCTTGAAGGTGGCCGATCTGCTGCGCCGCGCGGGCGCCAGCCAGCGGTTCGACAGCGCCACCCGGAGCGCTTTCGAGGCCATTCCCATCCCTGATCTGCAGCGCTACGCCACGCTGTTCCTGGTGCTCGAATTTGCGGGCGATTCTGGCTCGGATCCGTTGGTGACCTTGAGCCGTTTGCATGATCAGGCACCACGCCTGCCGGTGTTCGTGATCGCTCGCGGCGGCAATGAGCGGCATGCGGTGCGCGCCATCAAGGCGGGAGCCATGGATTATTGGCCCATTCACGCGGTCGACCTTGCGGAAGTCACCAGCGCGCTGCGCGCCGTCGATGCGCTCAAGTCGGAAGCGACAATAGAGCGCCAGGCCGAGGCGACGAAACCCGACGCTTCTTCCAGTTCCGGCTCGTGGGGAGTGCCGGGCTATCGGATCATCAAGCGTCTGTCCGAGTCGCACCTGAGCGCCGTGTACCTGGCCGAGCATTGCGACTCTCCCATGCTGGTTGCGGTGAAATTGCAGCGCATTGCCGATGTCTCGCAAGAGCACCGTCAGCGCTTCCTGCGGGAATGCGACCTGCTGTCGAAGCTCAATCACCGCTCGATCGCCGATGTGATCGACTTCGGCGTAACCGATGAGTTCTGCTTTCTGGCGCTCGAGTACTTTCCCTGTGGCAGCCTTCGCGATCGATTGCGCAATCCGGTCAGCGAGGCCGAAGCAGTGAACTACGCGGTGCAGATCGGCGAGGCGCTCAATGTCGTGCACCAGGCCAGCATCGTGCACCGCGACTTGAAACCGTCCAATTTCATGCTCACCGAGGACAATCGGCTGGTGCTGATCGACTTCGGTCTGGCGCGTTCCGGCACCGCCTCGTTCGCGATCACGCGTCCCAATATGAGCGTCGGATCGCCCTACTATGTGAGCCCGGAACAGGTGGACGGCCAGGAGCCGGACGCTCGCTGCGACCTGTACAGCTACGGAGCGGTGGTCTACGAGATGCTCACGGGCAGTGTGCCATTCCGCGGCATGAGCATCGCGGAAATCATCGAGCAGCACCGGGCAGCGCCGATTCCCAGGCTCCCGGCCGCGCTCAAGAAATATCAACCGCTGATCGATCGCTTGCTGGCGAAGAATCCGGCGGAACGCTATGGATCGGCCCAGGAAGTAGTCGTCAGCCTCCGCGCGCTTGCGCCGGTCCCCGTTTCTCGGAGAGTGAATACATGAAGAGCAGCCGCAAGAAACTGTCACTCGGACGCATGTCCGCAAAGATCGCCACCGTGCTCATTACCGGCATCTCGGTCGCGTTTGTCGCGGCCGTGCTGGTGCCGGGACTGCAGCTTGCGAATACGCTGGCGAATAACTCGGCCGCGCTCAAGTTCATCGTCGAACAGAGGCGCTATCCGTCGGCGATCCGCAGCTCGATCGAATCGGTGCAAGACCGCTTGAATTCGCGCGGCTACGTGCAGGCGCCGCTCGATCAGCTGCGAGCCGACTCGGAGGCTCTGGCCGGCGCCATCGATACCATGGGCCACGCGCAAAGCGCCGGCTGGTTCGATCCGGCGAACAGTACCGCGGCCCTGGCTGAACCCGAGCTGCAGCAGCACGTGGCGGTGCTGACCAGCACCTGGGGAAATTATCGAAAGCTACTGGAGCCGCTGACCCAGTTTCACGGTGTGCCGTACCACGACAATGAGACCTCCGGCTCGAGCTTGAACCAGGCGGGTAAGGATCTGACCGCGGATGCAAACGAGGCCCTGCACGCGGCCCGCAAGGCGGTCCCGCAGATCGATGCCGAGCTCGGCAATATCGCCCGGCAGCTGCAAGCGGGCAGCGCGCGCGCGGCGGAGAAATTGCGCCTGGTGATGTTCGGCGGCCTGGCCATTGCGGTGGTGCTTGTGGCCCTGGTCATTCTGCTGCAGATCGCGCGCCTGACGCAGGAGAAGGTGGTACGCGAGGCGCGCAGCCAGAGCGAGAACATATTCCGCACCGTGAAAGAGGGCCTGTTTCTGCTCGATAAGGATCTGGTCATCGGCTCCGCCTACTCGGCGGCGATGAAGGATCTTTTCAACCGGGACGATATCGCGGGGCTGACGTTCGAGCAGCTCCTGAAGGGACTGGTGCCGGAAAAGACCCTGAATACCGCGATGAAGTTCGTGAACGTGCTATGGGCCGAGCGCACCAAGGAAAAGCTCGTCAAGAGCATCAATCCCCTGGGCGAGGTCGAGGTGCGCTTCGATACGGAGTCGGGGAATGCGAGCACGCGGTATCTGGAATTCGATTTCCACCGCGTGCGCACCGGCGAGGCGATATCGCACGTCCTGGTGTCCGTGTCGGACGTCAGCGCCCGAGTGGCGCTGGCGAATGAACTAAAAGGCTCGCAGGAAAAAGCCCAGGCTCAGATCGACACGCTGCTCGGCCTGATGCAGGTGGATCCGGCCCAATTGAGCTCGTTCCTGAATGATTCCGACGCGTCGATGAAAATGGTCAATGCCGTATTGAAGGAGCCTGCGCGCGAGGAGGCGGCATTCCGCAAGAAGCTCGACTCGATTTTCCGGCAGGTCCATTCGGTGAAAGGCGAGGCGGCCGCCCTCGGGCTGGCCTCGATCGAGACCCGCGCGCATTCCTTCGAGGACGATCTGCGCAGCTTGCGGGAAAAAACCAGTCTCTCGGGCAACGATTTCCTGCCCTTGATCGTCAAGCTCGACGACCTATTCACCCACATGCAATCGATACGCGACCTGGTTTCGCGCCTGTCGCGGCTGGAACTCGTGGCACGGGACATGGTGCCGCCGCCCGACCTGTCGAACATCCCGAGACCGGCGGATTCAAAGGCCGGTGTGGGCGGCGAAGTCGCTGCGGCTCTCGATCAGCTTACCCAGCGCGTGGCTCGCGACGCCGGCAAGATCGCGCGGCTCGAATGCGTCGGCTTGAACGAGTTGCCGGCGGCCTATCGCAGGGTAGTCAAGGACATTGCCGTGCAGGCGGTGCGCAACGCAGTTGTGCATGGCATTGAGTCCCCGGCCACGCGCGTGGCGGCGGGCAAGACCGAGTTTGGGACGATTCGCATTGAATTGCAGCGCCAGGAGGACAAGGGCTACAAGCTGACGTTGCAGGATGACGGCCAGGGCCTGGTGACCGAAAAGATCATCGCCAAGGCGCTGGAGAAGGGACTGGTCACTCCCGCGGAGGCAGCCTCTCTCGACATCAAGGGCGTCATCAAATTCCTGTTCAAGTCCGGATTCTCCACCCTCGAGGGCGCGAACAAAGATGCCGGTCGTGGCGTGGGCATGAATCTCATCGCCGACCTGGTGCAGCAGGCCGGCGGCAAGATCAGCATTGCCAGCGCAGCCGGCCGCTATACCCGCTTCACGGTGACGTTGCCGGAAGCCCAGCAAAGCGATGCCGATACGGAAGCCGCCTAAATGACCAGCACAGCCGCTCCCTTGAAAATGATGATCGTGGATGATTCAAACATCATCCGGCGCCGGATCGAGCGCTCGCAACAGATCGAGCGTCTCGAGGTGGTCGGTTCCGCGGCCAATGGCCGGGAGGCAGTCGCGCTGTTCCATCGCACGAATCCGGACGTCGTCACCATGGACCTGACCATGCCGGAAATGGACGGCATCGAATGCGTGGAGCAATTGGTGAAAATCAATCCCGACGTGTTGATACTGGTGATTTCCGCGCTTGCCGACAAGGCGACGGCTGTCGAGGCGATCGAGCGCGGCGCCAACGGATTCTTGTGCAAGCCGTTCACCGACCGGCAGCTCAACTATGCCTTGGAAGAGCTTCTGTCGGAGGCATGAGATGTTTCGCGAGTCGGAGCTTCGAACGTTTATCGATGGAACCACGCGGTTCTTCGAGACCCTGACCAACCAGCCGGCCACGGTCGGTTCGCCGTATCTGGTCACCGACGGCAAGCCCGGTGCCTACGAGTATTCCGGCGTGATCAAGGTTTCCGGGGCGCGCGAAGGCGTGGTTTTCTTCACGGCGCCGCGCGGCATGCTGACGGTGCTGCTGATGCGCATGCAGGAAACAGACACCAGCGAGGAGACCATGCGCGATCTGGTCGGCGAGGTTGCCAACACCATATCCGGAAATGCGCGGCGCGACCTCGGCAAGGGGTTCGTGATCTCGGTGCCTAACGTGGTCGCCAACGGGTCCGATCCCGTGGTGATGCCGCATCCGCGCTCGTTCGTGATTCCCATCAATTGGCGCACCCACGCCGCCAAGCTCGTCGTTTGCCTTCAATAAGCCGCTAACGGAAGCTCGCGGCGATAAGCTTGGCCGCAGGATGTTTCGACTCGCGAGGCATATACGCAGGGCGCCCATAATGGGCACGCATCCCCGCTTCGTGCTCTTGGCTGAGGGGTACGCTAGAGTCATAGGCAGGCGAGTCTTTGATCGATTGGCGGGTCAAGTTGATGGACAGCTTCGAGTCCAGCCAATCGACGCCATCAATCCAGTCCGGCGCAATGATCACCTCGTGCCCCATCCACCAGTTGCTCGTATTGACAATGACGTATCGGATGGCCCAAGACTTCTCGTCGACTATCAGGCCCTCCACGTGACCGATGTCACCGTCGCTCGCATGAACGTAATAGCGCATGATCGCGTTGCCGCTGCGCAGATGCACATCGTCGCCTCGATGCTGTGCGGCTGCGCTTGATGCTTCGTCCCGCAATCCCGCTTGCAGCATGTCGGGATAGATGCTCGCGCCCCACAGGCCCCCGCCTCCCCAGTAGGCCCCATAGCCGAAATAGCCGAGATACCCCATCTCATGCTGACGCGAAACCGGCTTGTTGGTGTCAATGTCCGGACTGCCTTGGACCTGGGCCCGTGTAAGTGATACGGGAAGTATCTTTTCCGCCCAATTCGGCTGAGCGATGCCAATGGGTGATATCAGCACCTTGCGCTGCTGCGCCCCGTCACCAGTTTCTACAACCAGGTAGCGAATGACCCAATCTTCATCGTCGAAATAGAAATCCCTGACTCGGCCAATGATGCCATCGGTCGCACCAATGGTGTAATCCTCCATATCCTTCATGCTTCGTAACATAGGTCCTCGTTTGGGAAAATCACTCGCGGCGGGCGCTCGGACAGGTCAGAACTGATCCATACGGGCTGTTGCCATAGTGGGTGCTCAATGGCGCTCGCGTCTGTTCGCTCGCGTACGCTGACTGCAAAACAACCGATCGGCCGGCGCGCGCATCCAAAATGCTGCATCCGTCGAATTCCCATCTGGCGGCCAATAACCGGCGGGGAGGGTGCCTATATGAATCGATTCTTGGCCTTAGGGATTGCGTGCTGCATGTGCGTTACACCGGTGTGCGCGAGCCTTGCGCCTGGCGCAACGGCGCCCGACTTCACGACCCAAGCGACGCTGGCAGGTAAACCGTTCACCTTTACATTGGCGCAGGCACTCAAATCTGGTCCAGTGGTACTCTATTTCTATCCTGCGGCATTTACTCACGGGTGCACCATAGAGGCTCACGACTTCGCCGAGGCCACGGACAAGTTCAAGGCGCTCGGGGCCACGGTCATCGGCGTGTCGCACGACTCCATCGAGACGCTGAATAAGTTCTCGGTGACCGAGTGCCGCAACAAGTTTGCGGTTGCCTCCGATGCGGATCAGAGAATCTCGAAGGCTTACGACGCTGTACTGTTCATGAGTTATTCGAAGCGCACCTCGTATGTCATTGCGCCGACCGGTGAAATCATTTATGTGTATTCCGCGCTCGACCCGGACAAGCACGTGGAAAACACCATGGCGGCGGTTGCGAAGTGGCAGGCGGATCGGCAACAGGGCAGGTGACTTCGCGGCCGCTGGCAGGCATTTTGTGCGTTCTGGGTAGCCTCGGCGCAGTTTGCAACTCGGTCGCCGACGCCGACATGGGCTCGGCGGCAAGCCCAACCCCTGCTTTGAGCGAAATCACCGTCACAGCGCAGCGCCTCGATCTTCTGGGAACGGTGTCGAGCGCGAGCGAGGGCATCGTTACCGATGAGGAGATCCAGCTGCTGCCAACCTATCGGCCGGGCCAGGTACTGGAGACGGTTCCGGGACTGATAGTGACCTTGCACAGCGGGGAGGGGAAGGCCAATCAGTACCTCATGCGAGGCTACAACCTCGATCACGGCACTGACCTGGAAACCTATGTTGACGGCATGCCAATCAACCAACCCACGCATGCGCACGGACAAGGCTACACCGACCTGAATTTCATGATTCCGGAGCTCGCGGATTCGATTACGTACACCAAGGGCACTTACTACGCGAATGTGGGCGATTTCGGCGCGGTCGGGTCGGTGAGGGTCGGCTATCGCGATAGCATTCCCAATCAGGCTGCCGTGACGGTCGGCACGCTCGGGTTTCAACGGATTTTCAGCGCGGGCTCGGAGGCTCTGGGCGACGGACACCTGTTGGCCGCCGTGGAGGTGCAGCACTACGACGGTCCCTTCGTCACTGCCGATGACGCACGCAAGGAGAATGCAGTGCTGCGCTACAGCGAGGGAGATGAACACGACGGCTATTCGGTGACTGGCATGGTTTATCACCAACTCTGGACCAACACCACCGACATTCCGCTGCGCGCCATCGAGGAGGACATCGTTCCGGATCGCTTTGGCACTCTCGATCCCACCGATGGCGGCCGAGCGTGGCGCGGAAGCCTATCGTTCAACTATTACGCGACTGTGGGCGACGGACAATTCAGCGCCAGCTCGTTCTTGATCGACAATCAGCTGCACCTATGGAATAACTTCACCCATTATCTGGTCGATCCCACTCATGGAGACCAGGAAGATCAGATGGAAAATCGCCGCGCGCTCGGCGGTCAAGCCAACTGGGTGCTGCCGGTTCCCCTGGGTGCGATCCGAAACGAGTTCTCGGTCGGCGTGCTAACGCGCGACGACATCCTGCATGTAGGAAGGCTGCCCAGCGAGGATCGGGTACCGCTGCCGGCCGCGGATGCGCCCCCGTCCTTTTCCAATGACGATCAGGTGTACCTGTTTTCAGGCGCCGCCTATGTGCAGGCGATCACCCGCTGGACCTCCAACTTTCGCAGCGTGCTGGGATTTCGCGACGACTACCAGCACGGAACCGATATCGACTACCTGGCGCAATTGCACCTGGCCGCGGGCTACACCAATGGAGGAACAGTGGACCAGTCGCTGCCTCAGCCCAAGTGCAGCCTGATCTACACGGCGAGCGAATCGCTTGAATTTTATGCAAGTGCCGGGCGGGGCTTTCACAGCGCGGACATTCGCGGCGTGAATCAAGATACCAGCGTCGACCTGGGTCTTCCTCACACTCCGCTACTCGCACGGCAGGAAGGACAGGAAGTCGGATTACGCACTACAGTCGGTCGCAATCTCGCCATGACCTTCGCGGTATACAACCTATGGCAGCAATCCGAGACCATCATCGATCCGGATGTCGGTCAGGACTCGGCCGGTCCTCCCAGTCGACGCTACGGCTTCGAATGGAATGTCACGTACAAGATTTACCGCTGGCTGGAGCTTTACGGCAGCGTGTCGGCCAACCACACGCGCTTCACGCGTCCCTTCGACGATGGTACGGGCCACGAGGGTACTTACATTACCGATGCGCCGGTAATGACCGGAGAATTGGCGTTGTACGTCAGCGACTTCGGGCCCTGGAGCGGCGGCATCGATTACCGTTATCTGGGCAGCTATCCCGTGTCTTCCGGCCCCTGCAACAACGCGGCGGCCGTCAAGGACTTTCCGAACGTCGCCACTTCGTGCGCTAACGCACCCACCGCTTTGGGCCAGGTCAATGCCCAAGGTTTCGGCGAAGTGAATCTGGACGTGCACTATGCGTTGCCCGCCAATTGGAGTACCTCCTTAGGCATCTATAATTTGCTCAACACTCACGCCGCCGCCGCCGAGTTTTGGTATGTCGATCGTCTGAATAACGAGATTGGCACCTACCCGGACGGACGGGCCGACATCCACGAACATCCACTGGAGCCGATCACGGTGAGATTCACGGTCGCGAAGAAGTTCTGAGTTGTTGAGTGCCGCAGTGCGATGACTCGCGCCGGCCTTTATTTTATTTTTCGTCTCCCGCATCCGCTATGCCTCGGGCTTCGAAATTGGATGGGAACGACCAATTACCCAGGGGAGCTCAAGGCTTATGAATCGCCAATCTACATGGATCGTCGCAGCCATTGGCGCCGCGATCCTGCCACTCACTGCATTTGGATCCAGTCATCGCGAGGCGCCGTTCATCACCACCCGCCCGAAGGTGGACGGCACCGATCTATACATGTTCAACAGTTATGAACCAGGGAGAGCTGGTTTCGTTACCTTGATTGCCAATTACCAGCCGTTCGAAAACCCCCAGGGCGGACCGAACTATTACACGATGGACCCTGCCGCCCTCTACGAAATCTCCATCGACAATACGGGCAGCGGAAAAGAAGCGCTGACTTTCCAATTTCGTTTTACCACGGTCGATAATGGATTGACGGTTCCGGTGGGTAAGTTGTCTATCCCGGTGCCGCTGAGCAATATTGGCCCCATCAGCGCGAGTAGCACGGCCGCGCAAAACGTGGCGGAGACCTACACGCTCACCTTGGTGCGCGGCGATCGCCGTACCGGTACGGTGGAACCCGTGACGGACGCGTCAACCGGCAGCACCACCTTCAACAAGCCGTTCGACAACATCGGCGCCAAGTCCATTGCCAATTATCCGGCGTACGCGGCCACCTTCATCCGCACCATCAACATCCCGGGATGCAGCACTCCCGGCCGCGTGTTCGTGGGTCAGCGCCAGGATGGTTTCGTCGTCAACTTGGGCGAGACCTTTGACCTGGTCAACATCAAGTATCCAGTCACCCAACTGGCGCCCGCCGGCGTGAATGCGCGCAATCTCGCGCCGAATTCCTTGGCAGGCTACAACGTGACATCGATTGCCCTGGAGGTTGCCGCATCCTGCCTTACTGCAGGGACCGATCCTGTTATCGGCGCCTGGACAACCGCCAGCATGCGTCAAGCGGCCGTTCTGAATCCGCAACCCCAGAGTCCGAATAGCGTCGCCAGCGTGGGGGCCGTGGCCGCCGCGACCGGTCCCGCGGTTCAGGGGGGCGCCTGGTCGCAGGTTTCCCGGCTGGGAATGCCGCTGGTCAACGAATTGGTCATCGGGCTTCCCGACAAGGATCTATTCAATGCATCCAGCCCTTCGGGGGATGCGCAGTTCGCCGACTACGTGACCAATCCGTCGTTGCCGGTGTTGCTGCAGGTCTTGTTCGGATCCGCCGGCGTGCTGGCACCGAATGTGTATCCGCGCACGGATCTGGTTGCCGCGTTCTTGACCGGCATCAAGGGAGTGAATCAGCCGCAGAGCGTGACTCCGGCAGAGGAGCTGCGTCTGAATACCAGCACGGCCGTCACGCCCATCGTCTCGCAGAATGACCTGGGAGTCCTCGGCGGTGACCTGTCGGGCTTCCCGAATGGACGCCGGCCCATCGATGATGTGGTGGACATTGAGCTTCGGGTTGCGATGGGGGTGTTATTGACGCCCTATGACGGCGGGCCTACGGATCCGGACCCCAAGTCGGACGCTTCGCGGCAACTCGGATATACGGACGGCGCTGAGCCTAGCCCCGCGAATTACTTGACCACATTCCCGTACTTGAACACTCCGCTGGCAGGCTCTCCCACCAGCTCCAACGACTAGGGAGAAATTGAACCATGAACTCAAGGACCCTTGTCTTGTCCGCGGTTGGTCTGTCGGCAGGAATGCTAGTGGCCGGATGTAGCAGCAATAGCAGTGCGCCAACTACAACGGTCGCGCCGCCGCCTCCGGTGTCGACGACGACTCAAGCAAATACCAGTCAAGTGCTCGGCATCGCCCAGGAGACCTCCGAGGTCGACACACCTTTTGTCGTCAACGGAGGCGCATTTACCATCACGGACACCAGCGATACGACCGATCCCCTGCCGATCAACACGAACTAAATGATCGGCAGCAACCGCAGTGGGGTGTATCACAGCCGGCTTCGGACTACCCGAAGCCGGCTGGTTCTCGCGACACTGCTTGCACTGGCGCAAATTGCGGCGGTCAGGGCAGCGCCGCATCTTCCTGCCAATGACGCTGTAGTGCTGGCCGAACTGCCCGCCGGAGCCCGGCACTCGAGCGGCGCCTCCCGCGAGCTCACCGCGACGCGTATCGACATTGCCCTACCGCTTGCGCAATTCGACATCTCCAGAGCGCGCGCCACCGGTGATCTGCGCTTTCTAGGCTATGCCGAAGCGATCCTGGCGCCCTGGATGAATCAACCGATCGTCGCACCGCAGGTCTTGGTGCTCGACGCGACCATTTTGCAAAGCCGGCATGCATTCAATGCGTCGCTTGTCGAACTCGATCGAGCACTGAAGGCGCGTCCCGACGATGCGCAGGGATGGCTCACGCGCGCGACCGTGCTGCGAGTCCTCGGCCGCTACGACGAAGCACTGGATTCCTGCCGCCACCTCGCCGCGGCGGCCGACCCTGCTATTACCAGCATTTGCGAGCAAGGTCTACGGGGCTTGACCGGCCACCTGCAGGCGGCTTACAACGCGATCGCGGCTCTGCCTCCGCAGGAACTGCCGCCTGAGGCGCAGGCTTGGCGCTACTCGGAGCTCGGCGAGATGGCGGAGCGCCTGGGTAACGATGCCGCGGCCGAACTATGGTTTCGAGCCGGATTGAAGCTGGCGCCGGACGATTTCTACATGCGCACGGCCTGCGCCGATCTGCTGTTGAGGCACGGTCGCGCGCCCGACACGCTCGCTCTGCTGGCAGGTTACGAATCGATGGAGCCCATGCTGCTGCGTGTAGCAATCGCGCATCGGCAGCTTCAAGATGGCGCCGGTGCGCAACTCGACGCTTCATTGGCGAGCGCCTTCAATGTCGAACAACAGCGGGGCGATCCCGTGCATCGCCGCGAGCAGGCGCGTTTTCTGCTCGATGTCGACCGGCAGCCGCTGGCGGCGTTGGCCGCGGCCCAGGAGAATTGGCGCGTACAGCGCGAACCCGACGATATCCTGATTCTGCTGCGGGCGGCGCAGGCGGCCCACCAGCCGCAAGCGGCGCTGCCCGGCTTGCAATTCCTGAAACAGCAGGGACTCGAGGACGTGCGTCTCGATCCCTATCGCGTTGCCACGCTATGAGTCGCGGTCTCGGAACCCGCGCCGCGGGCTTTTTGGTCATGATATTTGGCGCATTCGCGGCGCACGCCCACATCGCGAGCAACGGCTTCGTGGTCGCAAATGTCGACGGACAAAGCGTTACCGGCTCGTATGAATTAGCCGTGCGGGATGTCGAGCTCGCCATCGCCGCGGATTCCAACGGAGATGGAAAAGTCACTTGGGGCGAGCTGCGGGCGGCGGAACCCAGATTCCGACAGTACATCACGCAGCACGTTTCCATCGCCGCGCAGGAGCAGCCCTGCAAACTGAACTTTCAGGCGATGCAGATCAATGACCGAGTAGACGGCAACTATGCATGGTTGCCGTTCAGGGCGCAGTGCCCGGCGGCGGTGCAGCGCTTGAATATCGACTATCGGATGATGGAGGGCATCGATCCCTCGCACCGCGGCCTGCTGACACTCACCGCCGGCGATGTGGTGCAGACTGGAGTTCTTGGCGGCACGAGCACGCGAGCGAGCTTCTCGGTGCTGGCGCCGTCGCTGTGGCGAACCTTCACGGAATACTTCCAGGCCGGCGTCTGGCACATCCTGAGCGGCATTGATCATTTGCTTTTCTTGCTGTCACTGCTACTGCCGGCCGTGCTATTGCGCAACGGAGGACATTGGGAGCCAGTTGCCCAGGCGAGACCGGCGCTCATAGGCATTTTCAAGGTGGTGACCGCGTTCACTCTGGCCCACTCGATCACTCTGACGCTGGCGGCTTTGGACGTGATAAGGCTTCCGAGCCGGCTGACCGAGTCAGTGATCGCTGCGTCCATCATCGTTGCCGCGCTCAATAATATCTTCCCGTTGGTTACCGAGCGCCGGGCCCGCATTGCCTTCGCCTTCGGGTTGTTGCATGGCTTTGGTTTTGCGTCCGTGCTGGCGGACATGGGCCTGCCGCAGGGCGCCCGCGTGACTTCATTGCTGGCGTTCAACCTAGGGATCGAAGCGGGGCAGCTGTCGGTCGTGCTGGCCGTCATGCCCATCGTCTACTGGTTGAGGTCTGGTGCATTTTATCGTCGCGCCGTCATGCCATGGGGTTCGGCGGCAATCGCCGCCCTGGCAACGGTTTGGCTGGTTCAACGAGCGATTTTCCCAAGCTAGATCCAATTGGTAAGATCGAGGCGTGACCGCAGGATCCGCCATCGCCGCCGCTCTGCTGGCGGCTCTACTGTTCGGGGCAAGCACGCCCTTCGCCAAAGTTCTCGTCGGTGATGTGTCGCCCACTCTGCTGGCGGGATTGCTTTATCTGGGGAGTGGCCTAGGCCTGTGGGCGATTCGCCTGCTGCGCGCACGCGGGCGTGCAGTTCCACATCTGCCGCTGCAAGAGTGGCCCTGGCTGCTGGGCGCCATCGCTGCGGGCGGAGTGGTTGCCCCGGTACTGCTGATGTACGGCCTGACGCAGACTTCCGCATCGAGCGCCTCGTTGCTTCTCAACCTCGAGACCACGCTGACTGCGCTCATCGCCTGGGTGGTGTTCCGCGAAAATGCCGATGCACGCATCGTGCTGGGGGTGGTTCTCATCGTCGCGGGCGGCGCGGTGCTTGCGTGGACACAGGCGCAAATTGGTCAGTCGACTCTGCGCGGCGCCGCGTTTATCGCGGCGGCATGCTTATTCTGGGCGGTGGACAACAACTTGACCCGCAAGGTCTCGTCAGCGGATGCGGATTTCATCGCCGGAACTAAGGGGCTGGCGGCCGGCATCACGAATCTGATGATCGCCCTGATGCTGGGCGCGACTTGGCCGACCCCAGTCCTGGTCCTATCCGCGATGACGGTTGGGCTGTTCGGCTACGGCTTGAGTCTGGTGCTGTTCGTCCTGGCGCTGCGTGGGCTTGGCTCCGCGCGCACCGGAGCATATTTTTCCATCGCGCCTTTCCTGGGCGCCGCCATCGCGCTGATCGCGTTGCATGAGCCCACGCCGACTGGCTTCTGGCTGTCGGCCTGCCTAATGGCCGCGGGAGTCGTACTGCACTTGACCGAGCGCCATGTGCATGAACATATCCATGACCCGGTCGATCATGGGCACTCCCACGTGCATGACGTCCATCACCGGCACGCTCATAATTTCTCCTGGGACGGAACAGAGCCGCACGTTCACGAACATCATCACGAAGAACTCGTCCATGACCATCCGCACTACCCAGACACCCACCATCGGCACCGGCATTAGATATGCTGGATACAGCTCGCGCCGCGGGTGCTGCCGGGTTTCTCTCTACCTAAACATAAAGACGATGATTGCCGTCAATGCGAGAAGCGCGGCGGCCTGAAAGCGATAGTCCTTCCATAGCGGCACCAACCGCAGGCGCACTTGCTCTGTGCGGCTGAAGTCAAGCTTCCACATGGTTGCGTCGATCGAGTCCTTGGCCAGGGCCGGCGTTCGCCGGCTCACACATACAAGAATGGCGACGTCAAGCAGGGTGAGAATGGGCGCGGCGTAGAGGAAATGAAAATGCGTCCAATGCAAGACAACGTTGATCAAGAACAAGGCGAAGCCGCACGCCGAGCCCAGAAGCATGGTCACTGCGGCGCCGTTCGCGTTTGCGCGGCGCCAAAACATGCCGACGAGGAACAGCGCGACGACCGGCGGCACGGCGTACGCCAACACGGCCTGCAGGTATTGCCAAAGTGAAGGAAACAGCTGCAGCTGAGGCGCCCAGGCGACGGCCATACCGAGCACAGCGGCGGTGGTCCAGCGGCCGACTTGAACCACCTGCATATCCGACAGATCGGGTTTGAATTGCTTGACGACGTCCATCGTGATCAATGTCGAGGCAGAGTTGAGCATGGACGCGACCGACACCATGGTCGCCGCGATGAAACCCGCCACGACCAAGCCGACCAGACCGGGCGGCAGCAGCTCTAGTATTAGTTTTGGATAGACCATGTCGGGCCTGGGCAACTTGGGAAACAGCAGCAGCGCGCAGATGCCTGGCAGCACGATCAAGAAAAGCACCGGAAGTTTGAGCAGGCCGGCAAACAGCGCACCCCAACGCGCGTGATCGATGTCTTTGGCGGACAACACACGTTGCACGATTGACTGGTTCGTACACCAATAATAAAAGCCCAAGAGTGGAATGCCCAACAGTAATCCCGGCCAAGGAACGCCGGGATCGCCGATGGGTCGAATCAGCGAAATTGCCGCAGGGTCGACAGCGCTCATAACTGTGTGCCAACCACCGGCGCGGTGGAAGGCACCGATCGAAATCATCAGCGCACCAACCATAAGCACCATGGCCTGGACGGCTTCGGTGTAGATCACCGCGCGCAGCCCACCCAGCGCCGCATACAATCCGGCCGCGCCCGCCAGCACGGCGACAATTGTCCACAATGGCCAATGGGGAAAGAGTAGTTGGCAAACCAGCGAGCCGCTGTAAAGCACGCCGGCCGAATCCACAAACACATTAAGAAATAAGGTCAACAGAGCAAAGTGCAACCGCACCCGGCGGTCGTAACGGCGCTCGAGAAATTCCGGCATCGTAAAGATTTGACTGCGGATGACAAACGGCAGCAAAAACAGGCAGAAAAATACCAGAACGACGACGGCCGACCATTCGTAGTTGTACACTGAAATACCCGTGGCGTAGGCCCCGCCAGCGAGTCCGACCAACGCGGTCGCGGACATATTCGACGCCAGTAAGGCCAAGCCGATAACCGGCCAATGGCTGCTGCGGGAGGCCAGGAAGTAATCCACCGGCCCCGGGCGCCGGCGCGACATCAACAGGCCGAGAATAATGAGCCCTCCCGAATACGCTGCAACGACCACCCAATCGAGAACCCCCAGTAAACCCGGTGCGTGATCAATCATCAGCGGCATTCCACCAAGGTATCCCAAGCACGTTCATGCGACGGTGAGTAACTGCTGACAGCGCTGACATTTTTTGTCTAACCCTGTAGTATTGAATAGCGCGCTGGCGTTGGAGTAGTTGGGTTGTTCCGGCATCCATTATTCACTAAAAAATACAACAATTACAGATAGTTATACGCATTTATGGCGGTGAAATTTGCCTTGGAAGCGCGGCTTATCAACGTTGCCATGACAGCGCAATCCTTGGGGGCAAGGAAATGTCTTTTGCCCCGCTCATTTGCCGTTCGAGCCCTTGCGCTCTGGGCATTCATGGGATCCGCTGTCGCAGCGTCGTTGTCGCCCGCTTCGGCGGCCAGTGTACATCCGGAGCTTTGGCCCGCAGGTGGGCATGACCTGTCAGGCCACCCAAGCACCGAAGCATTTGTCGATCTACTCTTGGCACATATGAGCCTGGAGGAAAAAGTGGGTCAGATGATCCAGGCTGGCACTGCGTCGATAACACCTGCCGACCTTAGCGCTTATAAGCTGGGCTCGATTCTCGCGGGCGGTGGCGATGCCCCGGACGGCAACCTCCGGGCGACGCCACAGGCGTGGCTTGATCTGGCGGATAGCTTTTATAAAGCATCATTGGCCAATCCTAATTCAACGCACAGGCCGATCCCGATTCTATTCGGGATCGATGCCGTGCATGGTCATGGCAAGGTCGTGGGCGCCACTATTTTCCCGCACAATATTGGTTTGGGCGCCGCGCACGATCCGGATTTGATTCGACGCATCGGCCAAGCGACGGCGCAGGAAGTCGCCGCCACGGGCATCGACTGGACGTTCGCGCCGACCGTTGCGGTAGCCCGCGATGTGCGCTGGGGCCGTTCCTATGAAAGCTATTCGGAATTGCCGGACTTGGTCGCCGAATATGCCGCCGCGATGGTAACTGGACTGCAGGGAGAACGCGGCACGCCGCAATTCATGGCGCCAGGACATACCCTGGCGTCGGTGAAGCACTTTCTGGGCGACGGCGGCACGCTCGACGGTCGCGATCAAGGCGACTCCATTATGCCGGAGGCCGAATTAGCCGGCGTGCATGCAGCGGGATATCCCTCTGCGATCAAGGCAGGTGCACTGATCGTGATGGCTTCGTACAACAGCTGGAACGGCGTGAAGATGCATGCCAACCGCTACTTGCTCACTGACATTTTGAAAGGCCGTCTTGGCTTCGATGGCTTCGTCGTGGGGGACTGGAACGCGCATGAGCAAGTTCCTGGATGCACCAAGTTCAGCTGCGCCACGGCGATTCTCGCCGGTGTCGACATGCTGATGGCGCCGGATGGCTGGAGGGAATTGCATCGAAATATCGTGGCGCAAGTTCATTCGGGAGTGATCCCACAGTCACGCATAGACGATGCCGTGCGCCGCATATTGCGTGTAAAGGCACTGGCCGGGCTTTTTGACCGTCCTTCTCCCAAACAGCGCAGCGACGCGGGCGATTTCCGCCTGCTCGGCAGCGCCGCGCATCGCGCCATCGCGCGCGAAGCGGTCCGCAAGTCGCTGGTGCTGCTCAAGAACGTCCATCGCACGCTGCCGCTGAATCCGCATGCTCGAATATTGGTGGCCGGCAGCGCAGCGGACGATATCGGCGCTCAATCCGGCGGCTGGACCATCGATTGGCAGGGCGCCAATAACAGCAATCGAGATTTTCCGGGCGCGACATCCATTTACGCGGGTATCAAAGCCATGGTGGTATCGGCCGGTGGGACGGTCGCATTGAGCCGCGATGGGCAGTTCGCCGTGAGACCAGATGCGGCCATCGTGGTATTTGGCGAGACTCCGTACGCGGAGTTCGAAGGCGATCGGGAGACACTTGAGTACTCGCCCGACGACAAGAGCGAACTGCAGCTGCTGCGCCGGCTGCGAGCACAGGGCGTTCCGACAGTCACCGTGTTCCTTTCAGGCCGGCCCCTCTGGGTGAACCCGGAGATCAACGCCTCCGACGCCTTCATTGCGGCGTGGCTGCCCGGAAGCGAAGGCGAGGGTGTCGCCGATTTGCTGTTTCGTGCCGCGGACGGCACACAGCCCTACGACTTCACCGGCCGGCTGAGCTTTTCGTGGCCGCAGAGCGCTATGCCCGTGATGTTCGATGCAACGGGAAGAGCGACCGGCGAATTGTTCCCCACGGGTTGGGGCCTCGACTACCGGAGTGCTGCAGATCTTGAGCAACTCCCCGAGGATCCGCGGGTACCGCCGCAGTGGCGCGCGCCTCCCGATAGCTTGTTCCACTCCGGTCACGTCATCGCGCCCTGGTCGATTTTTGTGGCCGACAAAAGCGCAGAGGTCCATCTCACCACGGTACGCCAAACGAGTCCCGAGCGTGCCGTCGCCGTCGCTCTTGAGCAGAACGGTGTTAAGGCCACTTGGAGCGGTTCACAGAGCGGCATGCTTAGAATTTCCGGTCGCGCGGCCGACCTGCGATTACAGGCGAGCCGGGGGGCTGCGATCGGCTTGCGCTACCGCGTTGAGCGCATTCCCGAGCAGCGCGTCAAGATCGCCGTACGTTGCTCCGAGCCGCTGTGTGGTACCGCCGATGGTGCGATGCTGGATTTCACCGGTTCTTTTAAGGGCGGCCCGGCCGGTACTTGGCGCACGCTGGTGATACCGCTCTCCTGCTTCGCCGCCAGGGGCGCCGATTTGGCTCTTGTCGAGGTGCCGTTCGAAATCGAGACCGCGGGCCGGTTCGGTCTGACGATCTCCGATGTCCGGCTGGAACAGACCAGGCCAGGTGCGGCGGCGTGCCCGACTGGATCGGCCGGTCCGGCTCGCGCAGGCGGTTCGACACACAACTCGGTATTATGGGTTGAGTAGCCGTCTTAAAGGGTTTTAGATTCCGCCATGACACTCAATCCGGCATCCGTCACGATCCAAGAGGTGGCGGATCTTGCCAAGGTTTCGCTGAAGACCGTGTCGCGGGTCATCAACGATGAGCCGAGTGTTCGATCCGATACGCGCAATCGCGTCTTGGAGGCGATCGAGCAACTCAACTATCGGCCGAATCTCAATGCCCGCGGCTTGGCGAGCAATCGTTCTTTTCTCATCGGCCTGTTCTGCGATAAGCCCGGCGACTATTTGAGCGAATTCCAAGCGGGCGCGGTTGAGCGCTGCCGCGAGTCCAGCCTTCACCTCATGGTCGAACCCTTGGACGTGCAGAGTTCGGGCATCGATAAGCAAATGGATACGCTGCTCGGACAACTGCGCCTCGAAGGGGTCATTTTATTGCCGCCGCTTAGCGACCATCCGGTCGTGCTGAACAAGCTCCACAGCGCTGCGATCCCGATCGTGCGGATTGCCCCGCAGCATAATCTGAGCGCCACGCCTTCGATCGGCATCGACGACTATGCGGCTGCGCGGCAGGTCACTGCGCACTTGCTGAATCTGGGCCATCGCCGTATCGGCTTCATGTTGGGGCGCCCGGATCATGGCGCTACCGAACAGCGATATCTGGGCTTCATCGACGAAATGCGCGCTCATCAGGTGACGGTGGATTTCGATCTGGTGCAAACGGGTAACTTTTCATTCAGCGACGGTCTGGTGTGCGCCGAACGTATGCTGCGTAGCGCGACGCCGCCGACCGCGATCTTTGCCAGCAATGACGACATGGCGGCGGCGGCGATATCCATGGCGCGCAAATTCGGAATCGACCTGCCCAGCCAGCTGTCGGTCACGGGTTTCGACGACGCGCCGGTTGCCACCATGATTTGGCCCGAATTGACCACCGTGCGTCAGCCGGTGGCGTCGATGGCGCGAATTGCCGCGGATCTGATCATCCAGCATAAGCCGCGGCGCCATGGTTGGCCCGAGCGTATCCCACGACACCTGCTCGCGCATGAGCTGATCGTGCGTAACTCGACGGCTCGGCCGAGCGTTCCGTAGCGAAGCTCGGAATTGGCGCTCCGCAAGCCAAACCTCAAGGGTGCAGCGCTGCGTTCAGCGCTTCGATAGCCCCAATCAGATGATAGAGGGTGCTTGCGGGCGCCGATGAATCAAGGTGTTCGCCGCTTGGCCGTTGCATATCGAACCACAAACCCGGTAGCGGCGTGTCGAGGTACGGCAATAGGCTCAGCACGGCCGCGTGCGCCATGGACCAGAATTGCGGTTCGCCCGTGAGCTGCGCAGCCAAGATCGCGGCTTTGAGCCGCTCGGTTTGAGGCCAGAGACGTGCGTTCGGATCATGAACGGACAGGTCATCCAGCAGCGCGTTGACAGCTACTTTGTTGCGCACGCCGTAGTCTTCCCCGATCGCGATCAGACGCAGAGCTGATGAGCGCAGCGGCAGCCCGTAGCGGCGCTCACAGCGAAGCAGTAGCCAGCCCCACTCGAACTGATGGCCAGGTTCGATAATCCGGCCGAACAGGCCAGGCGCAGGCTGCCACCACGCCGTATAGGCCTCGCCCACGGCGCCGCTATCCTTGCGAATGAATCGGCATAGTGCAATGTCAATCAAATTCTTGACCCATGCATCCCAGCCGAGGTCGCCGCCTACCTCGGCCCATGCCAGGCACGCCTCGAGCAAGTGCATATGGGGGTTCGATTCGCGGTATTCCTCGTCGGTCTCGCCCGACAGAAACGCGCCATCGGCAGCGTGCCAGCGACTTTCGATCAACCCGCGCAGCTCCAGCGCTCGCCCCTCATACTCGCGGCGGGCGTCCAGGGCGGTCGCCGCCGCAGCATATCCAAGCAAGGCAAAGGCCTGATCGTACAACAGTGCACGCGCGTCGAGCGCTGCCCCATCGACGCTGACAAGGGTGCGGAAAAATCCGTCGTTGCGGCGGTACTGAGCGGTAAAATAGCCGACCCCGCGCTTCACGATGCCCGCGACATCGCCTCGCCAGCCGAATGCCGGCGCTTGCGCAAATGCGTAGATTTGTCGCGGATGGATGCGGGCCCGGCGCGGGTAGGGGAGCGCTACGCCGTTCTGTTCCAGCGCTGCGGCGAACCCACCGTTCTGCGGGTCGATACCGAGCCGAGCCCATAGTGGATACACGGAGTCGACCAGCCAGTCGACGAGCTGCGTCCGCAGTGCCGCCAAGGCTCCCCTAGGGTCCAATCCACTGACACCGTTCATGGCGCTGAAACGGTGGTTGCGTCGTCGTGCCCGCGAGACAAGCACCGGGCATTATGCGCGGCATAGGCGAAGCCGGCGATCCCCACGTATGCGGTCGCCGGCACCGCAAAGGCGAGGGCGAGCCCGATGTGGTCCGCAATCAGACCGACAGCCGGCGGCAGCACGGCGCCACCGACGATGGCCATGCACAGCAAGCCGGAAGTGGCGGCGGCCGGCGCCGCGGATCGCTCCAAAGTAAGCGTGAAAATCGTCGGAAACAGAATCGAGTTGCACAGTCCGATGGCTAGTGCGGCGCCGGCGCCCATCCATCCGCCGACCGACATCACGACGGCGCACAGCGCAGCCGCCGTCATTGTCGCACCGAGAGTCAGCCGGGCGGCAGCAATCCTCGTCAACAGCGCGCTGCCGGCAAATCGCCCGAGCATCGCACCGAGCCAGTACAGGCTCAGAAGCCGGCCCGCGTGTTCGAGCGTCACACCGAGGACCGACGGCTGGTGAAGATAATTGATAATCACGCTGCCCACCGACACTTCGGCGCCGACGTAGAGAAATATCGCGCCGGCGCCGAGCAGCGCCCAGCGCGAGCGCAGCGCGGGCAAAATCGATCCGTCAGCGGAGCTCGGCGCCGCCGCGCCCGACAGATGGCGGCGCGAGAGATGAATGAATGCGCCGAGCAGCGCGATCAGCAGTGCGATCAGCAGAAACGAACGGTCGATGTTTCGCAGCGTCGCCTCGCGCAGCACGCTCGACTGTGGCGCGTTGGCCGCAAATATGCCGCCGCGAAGCATGAACAGCGCACCCAGGTAGGGTGCCACGACGGTGCCGAGAGAGTTGAAGGCCTGCGAGAGGGTCAGCCGGAAATGTGAACGGCTGCCGCTTCCGAGCGCGGCGGCCAGCGGATTGGCGGCTACTTGCAGAACGGTGATACCGGAAGCGATCACAAACAACGCGGCAAGCACCAGCGCGTAGAGCTGCATATGCGTCGCAAGCAGCATCAAGGAACAGCCGAAGATCATGGCGCCAAACGCGTACAGGATCCCAGTAATGTATCCACGATGCGCGACCAGCGCTGCGGCGGGAAGGGACACCAGACCGTAAGCCATGAAGAATGCGAATTGGGTGAGCATCGACTCGGTGTAGGTCAAGCTGAAGATGGCGCGAACTGCAGGGATCAAGGGATCGATCATCGCCGTGATAAAGCCCCAGGCAAAGAATAGAGTCGTTACGGCGACAAACGCCGCACGAATATTCGGTAATTTTTGTTGCATGAGCTAAGGGGTTTTCAGCAGCGCAAAGCGCGCCGGCAACAACCGGTAACTAAACGGCAGGATGGCTGCACCGACTGCCGGCGCATCGTCTGAGGTGAGCGCCCGCGCCACCGGCGCAATCGCGGGAATCTGCCCGGCAAATGCCGCCATGCGTTCGTTGAGCGACCTCGCGAGCTGATCGACCAGAGTTGCGGGGAGGCGGCCGCCGATGAGAATCGCTTCGGGGTTGATCAGACAATTGATCGCCACGAATGAACTCACCAACGCCTCCGTGGATTCCTGAATCCAGCGATCGACGATCCCGCGCGCCGCCGGCTCGAGCCGCGTCAACCCGCGCGGCGTCGCCACGCGAAAGCCGCCTGCGGCGAGGCGACTGTACAAGGCCGACAGCGAGACGATGTTCTGAAGTTGATTCTCGTCTCCGGTCTCGGTGCGGGCACGCAGCCAACCGATCTCGCCGCTGCGACCGTTTGCGCCGCGGAAGTAGTTGCCATCCGCAACGAAGCCTCCGCCGAGCGCCGCGGTCAGCAGCAGGTAAAAGAAGCTACGATAGCGGTGGCCGGATCCGAATTGCATTTCGCCGATGGCTGCTGCCGCGGCGTCGTTCTCGATAAAAACAGGAATTTCGAGTATGTCGCGGATAAGCTCGTCGACTTGGACCGAGGCCCACGCGGCATAGTCGGCAGGCTGGTCCGGTAGATGCGCCCGGGCGATATCGTCCGGAAATGCCACGCCGACGCCGATCAGGCGCTCGCGCGCGATGCCTGATTTGGCAAGCAGCCGTCCGATCGAACGCTGAAAGAAGATGCGCACCGTCGCGGGATTTGCGAAGTGGATCTCGCGCGAGGCTCTGGCCCTCACTTTTCCGACGAAATCGAGCACGATCAGAGTGATGTGGTCGCGGTCGACGTTTAGTCCGATCGAGAAGCAACTGTCGGGATTCACGACGAACTTGGTTGCCGGTTGGCCGCGGGCGCCGTGTAACCGACCGGCGTTCAGGATCAGCCGGTCCTTCAGCAGTCTGTTGGTGATGTTCGCGATGGCAGCCGCCGTCAGCCCGGTCTTCAGCGCGAGCTCGGCGCGGGTCACGGGTCCGTTGACGCGCACGGCATGCAGCGTGACGCGCTGATTGTGATCGCCTGCATGGACGAGGTTGGTGCCGGATAACTGCGGTCCCGGTGCGCGCACGGTGGCCGGCCGGTCAGATCGCATCGGCTGCCAGCGCCAGTGCGCCCAAGGGTCCTGCCAGCGACCCGAGCCCGGGAGGAATCACATACCGATCCATCCCATCCGTCAGTTCATCCAGATTCAAATAGCCGTTCAAGCTCTCGACGAGCATGCATCGCACCCGGCGGAGCAGCGCGGGGCGGCCATCGGCGACACCGCCGCCGATCAATATGCGCCGCGGCGCCGTCGCGAGCACCAGCGTGTGCAGTAATTGGGCGAGAGCGTGCGCAACCAGATCCCATACCGGGCTGTCGGGCGGAATGTCGTAGCTAGCCACTCCGGTACGCGCGGCGATCGCTGTGCCCGAGGCCAGCCCCTCGACGCAATCACCGTGAAACTCGCAGCTACCTTCCCAGTGGTCGCCGGCTTTTCGTGCGATCCGGATATGGCCGAGTTCCGGATGGCCGAAGCCGCAGGCGAGGCGGCCGTTCACGACCAGTCCGACGCCGACTCCCGTGCCGACCGTGACGTAGGCGAAATCCACCATATCCTTGGCGGCACCCCAGCGACCTTCGGCCAGCGCCGCACCATTGACGTCCGTGTCGAAACCCAGGGGCACGTTCATCGACTGCTGCAGCCGCCCGGCGACGTCGGTATTGCGCCAGCCTGGTTTTGCCGTCGATGTAATGCAGCCGTAAGTGGGCGAGCGCCTGGCAAGGTCGACCGGGCCGAAGGAGGCGACGCCGAGCGCGGTGATTGGGCCGTGTAACGTCTGCCAGCCGCGTAGGATTTCTTCGATCCGGCAGAGTGTGGCTCCCGAATCGCGCCCGGTGGGGACCGAGACGCGAGCCCTGATATCGTGGGGACCGGTGCCCAGGAGACACACGCATTTGGTTCCGCCGAGTTCCACCCCGCCCAGCAGTGGACCCGGACCTATCATCGAACCGAGGACCCGGTGGCCATCGCTGCGGACGGCCCGAGGTGAGTGCTGAAATAGCTATCGTGCGACGGCGCCGCCGCGGTAGCCGCGGAGTTCGCTTGCGCGAGTGAGGCAAGGATTTCTTGAAGTTGCGGGACAGTCACAACATCGAGCAGTGGATCGTAAGCTTTGGGTCGCACACCCATGCCATCGAAAATATAGAACCAGCTTAAATCGCTGAACAGTTCGCCAGACTTCGGGCGCACCCGTCCCGTGCCCTTGTAGAATTCGATCCTTTGCGAGAGAGTCTCCGGCAGCTTCATGGACCGGCAGTGAGCCCACAGTGGTGTATCGTCGCGCTCGGTCAAACAATAATGCAGAACGATGAAGTCGCGGATTCGCTCGATTTCGCCGATCAATTCGGCGTTGTACGAATCGATGTTGCTTTGATCGAATGCTTTGTCGGGGAAATGCTCGAGCAGCTTGTAGACACCGCTGATGATCATATGAATGCTGGTTGACTCCAGCGGTTCGATAAAGCCCGACGCGAGCCCGAGCGCGACACAGTTGCGATTCCATAGGAGCCGTCGGCGGCCGGTGACGAAGCGCAAGAACGACGGCTCGGTCAGCGGCTTCTCGCCGACCGCCGCCAACAGATCGTCAAGCGCATCCGTGTCGCTGATATTGGCGCTCGAGTAGACGTAGCCGTTGCCCGCACGGTGCTGCAGCGGAATGCGCCAGCGCCATCCAGCATTCCTTGCATTCGCCTCGGTGTAGGGCGCGCGGGGTGATGCGAGTTGCGACTGCAGCGCGACGGCCCGGTCGCAGGGCAAGACATCACTCCAGTCGAGATAACCCGTTTTGAGGGTCTGCTCGATCAACACGCCGCGAAATCCGCTGCAATCTATGAATAGATCGGCTTGCAGCCGAGTGCCGTCATCAAAGATAAGCTCGTCGAGGAATCCATCCGGCCGCCGCGTCGCCTCGGCCACCTTTCGCTCCAGGTGGACGACGCCCAGCCTTTCGGAGTACACGCGCAAGTACTTGGCCACCAACGCCGCATCGAAGTGCAAGGCGTAGCGTAAGCCGGCGACGGGTCCCGCGACCGCGCCGTCGGGAAAGCGGAACTTGCCGGCGTCACCCAGCGTCGCGCACAGGCTGAAGTCATTGAACCGAGGCGCGAGACCCGCAGCCCGTGCCTTGTGCCAGGCATGAAAAAACGGGCGAAGATTAATCGCGGCGCCAAAAGTGCCGAAGGGGTGCCAGTAAGTATGTCCAATGGTTCGCCAATTGGTGAACTTGATGCCGAGCTTGTAAGTCGACTGGGTGTGTCGAACGAAGTCGGACTCATCGATTTTCAGAAGGCGCAGCAGGTCGAGGATTGACGGAATCGTGGCCTCGCCGACACCCACCGTGCGGATGTCCGCAGACTCGATAACGGTAATAGTGCAGCCCGTGCCCGGGAGCGCCCGCGCGAGGACGCTGGCTGCCATCCAGCCGGCGGTGCCGCCACCGACGATTGCGACGCGTTTGATCTGCAGATTATCCGACATGGGGGTCCGCCGCATCGACTTTGACGTCGACGCGGCGGTATCCAGGCTCTTAGAGCTTGCCCTTCACGCCGACGAAGTAACGGCTGCCGCTGTCGTCATACGTGAACGGCTGATTCGGGAATTGCAAGTACGTATGCTGTGCGGAGTTGGTTATGTTCTGTGCCGAGAAAAACACGCCCACATGTTTGTTGAAGTCGTATCCAATCTGCGCGTCCAGCTGTCCGTACGGTGCCTGGAACACCTGCCCAATCAGCTCGCCGTTCTTGGCCGCCGCATCGGGGATCGGAAACGTGGCGCCGACCAACGAATCGTTGACGGCCTTATCCCGCCATGAATACGAGGCGCGAGCGGAGAAGCCGAAGCGCTCGTAATACAAAGTGCCCGTAAGCGCATTTTTTGCCACGCCCGGGATGCCTGAGTCATGCGAGTAGCTGGTGACCTGGCTGTTGGTTTGAGATTGTGAGTACGTGTAGTTTACCGCCGTGCCCAAACCAGTCAGCCATGGCGCGATCACGTCGCCGAACGCGTACTGGCTGCTGAACTCCGCTCCATAGATGCGGCCCTGGCCGGCGTTGACCGGCTCGGTGATGTTGCCCGTCGAGCCGCCGAAGTCATCCTTCACGAAGGTGGGGAGACTTTGGATTTCGATGAAACTGTCCACCTGCTTGTAGAAAGTACCCACGCTGGCGAGAGCACCCGGCGCAAAATAGTTTTCATACGCCAGACTGAATTGCGACGCACGGTACGGATTCAAGTTCGGATTGCCCGAGGATCCGTTGATGAACTCGAATCCACCCACCGTGCCGTTGGGCTGTACCCGGCTGGGGTTGCGGGTGAAGTTGTAGGAATTGCCCAGGCCCAACTGGAACAGATCCTGCGGAGAAACTACGCGGGCGGCGCCGAATCGGATCTTCTGCTCATCCGTGAGGTCGAGCACGAAGTTGAACGAGGGCAGCACGTCGGTGTAGTTGCGCTTGGTCGTCACCGGGACCACGTTCGAATCCACGCCGTTCCACGAGGCCGTACCGTAGTAGGTGGGCGATTCCGCCGTCTGGCCGCCATTGATCGTTAGATCCGTGTTGACCAGGCGAACGCCGAAATTGACATGAAAACGATTCGACGGCTGACCCAGGTCGAGCATCACGTACGTGGCGGTGGTGCGCTCCGTGACCGCGAACGAGCTCAAGTTATCCTTGAAGAATTTCTCCGTCGTATTGGGCACGCCGGCGCCGGCCCACACCGTATTAAGATAGGTGGATGGATTGGTCATGCCTCCCGTCGTTGGGTTCTTCACGTTGATGTTACCGACCGCGAAGTTCGGAACCGTGAGCAGCAAGTTTGGGTTCGTCAGCGCCGTCGAGTACGGGATGTTCGGGCAGCCGTAGCCCGGATCCTGGTAGTACAGCTCAGGCCCGGTGCCCGCAAGCAGGGTGCCGCAGGGCTGATGGTTATTAACCCCAGTACTGCCCGCGATCTCGCCATTGGCGAGCGTGCCGTTGATCAGGTAGCGGCCGAAGGTCTGGTCGATGTCGCGGCCTGCATAGCGGGCGCCGGCCGAAATGGTCATGGGCACGTCCTTGACGAAGACGGGGTCCCACTGCAAGTCCGCCTTGACCGCGAACTGCTTATTGTCGGTCAGGTTCGCCCACGCCCAATTCGACTTGAACAGGGTCCAGTCCGGGTTGTTCAAGATGTTTGCATAGGGCGCGGGGTAAGTGACAGACGGCAGACCCGAAGTGCCGCCGTTGGCGTAGGTGAACAGATACCCGTGACTACCGGTGGCATTCGTACAGGTCGATGCCCCGTTGTTGCAGCCGGGCGCCCCCGGATTGGCCGGCACGCCCGCACCAGTCAGATACAGCCCATGTTCAACGTCCGCCTGGTCTGCCTGCAGGTTCGAAGTAGCGTGCGAAAACGATGCATCGAAGATGCCGCGCAGCGGGCCACCATCGTCGAACTTCGTTACCCACTGAAAGTTGTTGGCTTCGGATATGTTGTGCTGAAACAGGGTGGCGGTTTCCGCGCCGTTCGCGTTGATCGTCGCATTCTGGATGACACCATTGCCATCGATCGAGTAGGGTTGCGCCGGGTCGATTCCCGGGAACGCCTGACCGGGGTTTGCGCCCTGGCCATTGAAATAGGCCTTGTCCGAATAGCTGTAGTTGGTGTCGTCCTCGCGCGAGAAAAACCAATTGATTTTCGTGGTGATGCTGTCCGTGACTTTTGCGGTTACGCCGAACGATGCGCCCTTGTCGTCACGGAAATCGTAGACATCCGTGAAATACCCAAGCTGGGGAATCTGGTAGGTCTGACCGTGGGGCAGGGTGCCGATATCCGCGGCTGTCAGCGCGCCCACGTAGGGGCCGGTCGCCGCATTCGTGACCAGCCATGCGGCACGATTCTCATCCTGGTATTCCTTGGTGTGCGTCGCTTCATCATCGAAGGTGAAACTGCCGGTGAAAGCCAGTCGATCGTTGAGCTTGTAGGTGCCGACCAACGTTCCGCCCGGGGTCGAACTGCCCCCTCCCTCGCCCTTGGTCTCCTGGTAGACACCGGAGAGCGACAGACCGTCGGGCTGAGCAAGCGGGTTGACGGTCTTGATATTGATGGTGCCGCCCAGGCCGCCTTCGGTCATCGCGGCGTTGGGATTCTTGATGACGTCGATGCCGCCGACGATTTCGCTCGGGATGCCCTCCAGCGAGTTATATTGAGCGTTGGATCCCGCGCCGCCCCCGGAGGCCTCGCCCGACACATAGAATTCCTTGCCGGTTAAAAACAGGTCGCCGTTGAGGGTGGTCAGATTCTGCCGCAGGCCATCGATCAAGACTGCCGTACCTTGGCCTGCCTGGCCGCGATCGATCTGCACACCCGGCAGGCGCTGCAGGGATTCTGCGACATTCTCGTCGGGCATTTTACCGATATCTTCCGGCTGGACGGATTCAATCGGCAGGTCGGAATAGCGCTTGGCATCTAGTGCTGACTGCAACGATGCTCGATAGCCGGTAACCACGATTTCCGTGAGCTCGTCTTTTTTTGCCGAACTCTGAGATGTCGAGGTTTGGGAGGTGGACTGAGCTTGTTCATCGGCGTACGCCCAATGGCCTACCAGGGTTGCCGCGGATGACACCGCTGTCATCACGGCGAAACGAGCAGCCTTGCGCGCGCGCTTTTCTCTACGATGCGACATGGTACGTGATCCCCCGATAGTTAAAATTATCCAAATTGGCGGCGTTTCTAGCGGTAATCGGCTGCCGTTGCAGGCGTGCGCCGATCCTCGCTGAACGCTCTTCCCCCAGCATCGTCGAAAATCCAGCCGACGGCGATGCTGGCCGGAGACTAGCGCTGTCAGTGGCCCGCGTCAACGATTAATTACTTTCTTTGTTTTTAATCATCGGCTGCGGCGTTGATATCGAGCCGGTGTTGCGCGCCGGACACAGCAGTTCGCCGATGCGCTCTAATGCGATGCCCTTGGTCTCCGGCAGAAGGAAATAGACCGCGACGAACTGCAACACCATCATCAGTGCGAAGAACACGAATGGCGCCGCCTTGGAGTGCGCAGCGACGATGGGAAAGACCCCGGCGATGACGGCATTCATGGCCCAATGCGCCGCGCTGCCGATTGCCTGACCTCTTGCGCGGACCGCCGTCGGAAAGATTTCGCTCAGGTATACCCATATCACCGCGCCCTGGGACAGGGCGAAGGAGACGATGAACGCAATCAGCAGCGCCAGCAGCAAATTGCGTGCCGCGCCGGTTGCCATGATCAGCGCGACGCCGGCGAGCGCAGGCGCCATGCCGACCGAACCAAACAGCAGAAGCGTTTTTCGCCCGGTGCGATCGATCAGCGTCAATGCGATCAAAGTGGCGGCCAGGTTGGTCGCGCCGATGGCGACCGACTGCAGATCCGCCGACCAATCGCTGAAACCGGCGGATGCAAAGATGTCGCCCAGGTAGTACAGGATCGCGTTGATTCCCGACAATTGATTGAAAAGGGCGAGTCCGATCGCCAGCGCAATCGGGCGCCGATGCTGCGCCCAGGACAAAGTTGGGCGCTGCATCTTTTGTGCGGGGGCGCTGCTCGATGCGCAAGAACCGTCGGCAAACTCCCGTAATTGCTCGCGCGGTGCCGTGCTGCCGAGTCGGCGCAGGCTTGACTCGGCCTCTGCAAAGCGGCCTTTCTGCGCGAGCCAACGCGGGCTATGAGGTATGGTGAAGAGAAGAATGCAGAATAGCCCCGCCGGAAGCGCCGCCACCGCGAGCTTGTAGCGCCAGATCGCTTCACCGCTGGTCAGGAGGGCAACGCAAAAATTACTGCCATACGCGGTTAAGATACCGATCACGATGTTTACTTGGAACAGACCCACCAGCGCGCCGCGCCGCTTTGCCGGGGCAATTTCCGACAGATATACCGGTGCGAGCACGGAGGAGCCGCCGATTGCAATTCCGGCAAGAAATCGGCAGACCACGAACGCAGATAGATTCCAGGCTAGCGCGCAGCCGAGCGCTGAAACGAGGTAGAGGAAGCCAATGAATCGCAGCATGTTGCGGCTACCGTACCGATCGCCCGGACGCCCGAGCACGAGCGCGCCGAGCAGAGTGCCCCATAGCGCGCTCGAGACGGTTGCCCCAAGAGCGGCGGGCGTGAGCGCAAACGTTTCACGCAGCGCGTGCGTGACGCCGGCTATGACGGCTGTATCAAAACCGAACAGTACGCCGGCGACGCTGGCGATAATGACGACCTTTAAGTGCGCCGACCCGCCCATGGCCTCCCCTCGATCAAGCGTCCAGTGTCATCAGGTTCAGCAGCGGCCCCACGAATTTCCGGTAATTGTGCCAGCGCCCTACGGACGATTTGCTGATTTTCTGGCGCACCTGCCATTTGCTGGCGGTAATTACCGTGCGCTCGGTCCGGTGGAAATCCAGGCAAACCGGATCCCAGGGCATATCGATGAATTCCAACATTCTGCGGCTCCAGGATTCGTGGTCGTCAACCAGACCTTCATAGGGCACGTCCAAAATTGCCTCCTTGGGCAGCGTCAACCGCCAGTGTTTCATCAGCCGAAAATATTCCGTGTAGTAGTGAGCCAAATCCTCCAGATCGTTGGTGTAGGCAAGGGCGGTTTCAAAACGCTGAAAGTAAATGGACAGGCAGGTATCGATCGGGTTGCGCGTCATGTGGATGATGCGGGCGCGAGGCAACGCCGCGTGAATGAGCCCCAAAGACAGAAAATTTGTCGGCATCTTATCGATCACCCGCAGCGCGTCGGGCGACAAGTCCTGCAGCAACCGCAGGTAATCGCCGGCCAGCTTGGAGACAAGGCTCCCGCTCATCTCGCGGTCAGGCACGGACGATTGATGAGCAGCGGACGCAGCGTTCCAAAATGCCAGCTCGCCCGCGCCGAATACCGCCGGGTGCGAGGCGAGAATTTGCTCGGCAAGCGTGGTGCCGGAGCGCAGCATCCCGACGATAAGCACCGGACGCGCCGACGGATTCGCACCGATCGATGCCTGGCGGAGCCACGATGCATCGTAGGAACGGATAATTGAATCGACGGCCCGCGTGAGCTGCTGCCTGTCGTGTCCCGCCCGATAGCGTTTGGTAAGTTCGTTCGCGCGCTGGAAGTTGCCGAACGCTTGCGCGAACTCCGCGACATCATCGAAGTATTTCCCCATGGCATAGCGAAGATGCACTTCTTTTCGAGGCGGCAGCGGCCGTTCCGCAATGCGTTGCGCCTGCGCCAGCCAAGCCGCGTCGTCGCGTGTCATTTTGCGCAAACGGACTATCGCGGCCCAGGCTTCCGGCGATTCCGGTTCAAATGAGATGGCGCGCTTGAATAACTCCTCCGCCTCTGCAAATTGTCCCTTGTCGGCGAGCGATTCCGCCAGGACAGAGATTGTCGAGGCTGAGTTCGGATGAATTTCAAGCGCTCGGCGGCAACTGGCTTCGGCCTCAACGGTGCGGCCTTGCAGCCTGAGCGCGATGCCGAGATTGCTGTGCGCTTCGGCGAAATCCGGCTTGATCTGAAGCGCGCGTCGGTAGCTTGAGACCGCTGCGTCGAGCTGCCCTAGGCCCCTGAACACATTGCCCAGGTTATTGTGCGCTTCGGCGAAGTCGGGTTTGAGCAGTAGTGCCCGTCGATAGCTTACCGCCGCGTCATCCGACTGCCCGAGATCCAGCAGGGCGTTTGCCAGGTTATTGTGCGCTTCGGCGAAATCGGGTTTGAGCAGCAGTGCTCTTCGATAGCTGGACACCGCCTCCTCGAGCCGCCAGAGGCCCCGCAACGCATTGCCCAAGCCATCGAGAGTCGCTGCGTGATCGGGCTTGATTTCGAGCGCCCGCCGGTAGCTTGCAACCGCTGCATCGCACTGCCCAAGTTCCAGCAACGCACTGCCCAAGTTGGAGTGCGCCTGCGCGAAATCGGGCTGAATTTCAAGGGCCCGGCGACAGCTGGCCGCCGCCTCATCCGGCTGTCCGATGTCCAGCAGCGCAGTTGCCAAGTTACAGTGCGCCTCGGCGAAATCAGGTTTGAGCAACAATGCTCGTTGATAGCTGGACACCGCCAAATCTGGCTGCCCGAGTCGACCCAGCGCGTTGGCAAGGTTATTCTGCGCGCCGGCATCAGCCGGCAACAGAGTTGCCGCCCGGCGCAAAGGTTGCACAGCGTCTTTGCCTTGCATCGACAGAGCGACACCGAGCAACTGCCACAGGAGCGCGGATTTTGGGCATCGTTCGACCAAGTCGCGTGTTTTCTTTTCCAAGTCCGGGTAACGCTCGCCATTGACCATGGCGGCAAGCTGGGACATTTCGTCAGGCGTTGCGCTTTCTGCCTCGCGGGCGCTGCTGATCTGCCCACAGCATTCCTTGAATTTTTTCCCGCTGCCGCAAGGGCATTGGGTGTTTCTTCCAGGCGGAACTTGCATGGATGTGGCGCTGTGACGGCTATTCTGGATCTCTCAATCACGTTAAACTAATATGGCAGCGTTGTCATTTTCATCTCGATTCGCGGGTCGACATCGCTTACGGAGGGGAAATGCCGAGACGCTTTGCGGCCTGGCTTGCGCTCGGTGCGCTATACGCAACTGGCTTGGGCGTCGGTTTGGCGTCGCCGGATTTTGCCATTGCCGCGGGCAGCACCGTCGGCGCTCAAAGCATCGATCCGACGATGAACTTCGGTCCTTACAACGTCACGATACTCGAGGGCGGCATTGGTCTCGCCCGACCACTGTCAGAGGAGGCAGCACCACTGGCCGCAGGGGCGCCGTGGTCAATCACCGGCTGGGTACGCACGGGGCAGCGCGAGTCCGGCGAGGTGATCGTTGCCGCGATCGGTGACGATGCTGGCGATGTTACCGGGGCATGGCGCGGTCTGCTCCTGCGGGACGGTAAATTCGCGACCAAGGTTGGACCCTCCGCCACGCTCGCCGGCGGGCCCGCAGTGGAGCCCGGTCGTTGGTACTGTATCGTCGCGACCTTCGACGGCAGAATGGCGCGACTGTACGTGGATGGCGAGGAAGTGGCCGCGAAAGCTGCGGTTACCGCGCGCGTGCCGCCGCGAATCGAACTTGCGCCGGCGGCGCCGGCCATCGGCGCGCGTCCCCACTTCGGTGGTTCCCTGGCCGATCTCACCCTTATGCCGGTTGCGCTGGGACCCGCTGAAGTGAGGATTTTGAATCGTGCGAGACCCAACTTCTCGTTGATCACTTTCAACGCCGTCGGAGTCGGTTGGCCGTGGCAGGAACATGCGTGGCGCGGCCTGCAGGAGCCGCAGGATCCGTGGACGCTGCCGCATGCCAAGAGCACTGCGAGTGAGCCCGTTTCTGAGCCTGCTCCGGTTGATTCACCCGGACTGACGCCCGGCGCTGCGGAAACATGGACGGTCGGCGCGTGGCACCTCAGCGCTGCAGGGGCGATCGACGCCGGCGGTGCGCAGCTTTCGCAACCTACGTACCGAGAGGAGAATTGGTACGCCGCCGTCGTGCCCGGTACGGTACTCACAACCCTTATCGCGCGCGGCGTCTACCCCGACCCGGACCACGGGCTGAACAACCTCGCCATCCCTGATACCCTGAGCCGCGAGGACTACTGGTACCGGAGCGTATTCACGCCGCCCGCCGAGTTGGCAGGCCGTGAGCTGACCATAACGTTCAAAGGCATCAACTACGCTGCCGACGTGTGGTTGAACGGCGCACCGCTGGGATCGAGCAAGGGCGCATTCATCCGCGGCGTTTTCGACGTTACGGGAAAATTGCGGCCGGGCGTCGAAAATGCGCTTGCGGTGCGCATTTCCCCGCCGCCCCATCCCGGAATACCGCACGAGCAATCGATCGCCGCGGGGCCCGGTGAAAACGGCGGCGCACTGGCGATCGACGGACCTACGTTCATCGCTTCCGAGGGATGGGACTGGATTCCCGGAATTCGCGACCGCAATACCGGTATTTGGCAGCCCGTAGAGCTGCAGGCGAGCGGTGAACTGCGAATACTCGATCCGCACGTGACGACGAGTTTGCCGCTGCCGCGCACCGATTCAGCGGATGTCTCGATCGTCTTACCGGTGGAGAACCGTCACACCTCGGCGACCGCCGCGATCGTCGAGGCGCAGTTCGACACTGTCCGCGTACGCAAGACGGTAATGCTGCCGCCGGGGGTGACCGAGGTGGCGTTGAATCCGCGAGAGTTCCCGCAATTGCATCTCACGCAGCCGCGGCTGTGGTGGCCGAATGGCTATGGGCCCGCGAGCCTCTATACGCTGCAGCTGCGCCTTACCGACCGAGGCGAGCTGTCGGATACGAAGACGCTGCGCTTCGGTGTGCGTCAATTGACCTACGAATTATCGCTATTCGACCACGATGGCCGCCTGCGACGGGTCGAAGTAAATCCGACGGCAGGTACGGCACGGGGAGAGCGGCTGGTGGATGTGCGCCACGAGGCGATCAAGCGCACGCCACAGGGCTGGGCCGCTTCCTTGACTGCGGCAGGCGAAACCTCGCCGGCCGTGCATCCCGCCGTCACACAGTCGCTGACGCCCTATCTCGTGATCCGCGTGAACGGCGTGCCGATTGCGGCGCGGGGCGGCAGCTGGGGCATGGACGATTCGCGCAAGCGTGTCTCGCGAGCGCGGCTGGAACCGTACTTCGAAATGCATCGCGCCGCGAATCTCAACATCATTCGCAACTGGCTCGGCCAGGACACGGAGGATGTCTTTTACGATCTGGCGGACGAGTATGGCTTGCTGGTGCTTAACGACTTCTGGGTTTCGACTCAGGATTTTCAAGTCGAGCCGGAGGATCCGGCGCTGTTTCTCGCGAATGCGCGCGATGTCATCAGCCGCTATCGGAATCATCCGTCGATTGCCGTATGGTTCGGGCGCAACGAAGGCATCCCTCAACCCATCCTGAACGAGGGTCTCGCGGATCTGGTTGCGACCCTCGATGGCACGCGCTACTACACGGGCAGTTCCAACCGCGTGAACTTGCAGGACAGCGGACCCTACAATTACCGGCCGCCCGAACAGTACTTCACCAAGCTCGCCCAAGGTTTCTCGGTGGAGGTCGGTACGCCGTCGTTATCCACGATCGAGTCGCTGCGCGCGTCGATCCCCGAGGCAGACCGCTGGCCGCTGAGCGATACCTATGCGTACCATGACTGGCACTTCGGCGGCAACGGCGATGTTGCGACCTTCATGGCGGCGCTCGCCGAGCAGTATGGCGCGGCCACGAATCTCGAGGACTTCGAGCGCAAGGCCCAACTGATGGACTATGTCTCGTATCGCGCGATCTTCGAGGGCTTTCAAGCGAACCTGTGGACCAAGAACAGTGGCCGGCTGCTGTGGATGACGCATCCCTCGTGGCCCAGCAACACCTGGCAGATTTACAGTTCGGATTACGACACCGCAGCCGCCTACTACGCGGTGAAGAAAGCCTGCGAACCGGTGCATGTGCAGCTCGATTTGCCAGGCTTCGGCCTTACGGTCGTGAATATCACGCGGGCGGATCAGCAGAATCTCAATCTGCGCAGCCGTCTGGTGTCGCTGGACAATCGGCTGCTCGCCAAAAGAGTCGAGACCGTCAGTGTGGCCGCGAACTCGGTCAAAACCCTCGCACCTCTCGATCTGGATTCGGTGCTGGCGCGTGAAGGATTGGTGCTCGTGAAACTGACTTTGACCAACTCCAACGGCGTGACTCTCTCGGACAACGTGTACTGGCAGGGGCGCGATGCCGGCAGCCAGCGGCGCCTGAACGAACTGGCGCCGCAACCTATTGCACTGTCGGCGACCGCGCAAACCACCGGTGCTTATACTGTCGTCGAGGCGCTGCTCACCAATCGCGGTCGGGCGCCTGCGCTGAACGCGAAAATCACATTGCTGGACGAGCAGGGCGAGCGCGTGCTGCCGGCGTATTACAGCGACAATTACCTCACCTTGCTGCCGGACGAGACTCGACGCATCGAGGTGCGTTGTCCCGCCCGCGGGGCACGCTGCAAGCGGCTGGCGCTGCGCGGCTGGAACGTCGAGAATCAGGAAATCGCGGTGCAGACAGTCCTGAGTCACTAAGCAGGCGGGCTGGCGCGAGCGGCCCGTTATTCCACGCAACGCCTTTGCCCATAGATCTCGACCGTTTGCCGCGCGCGTCTAAATCGGCCTTGTGCGCTAGTCGGGGAACTTCAGGTCCCGCTCGATGGCCTGGTAACGCGGCTCCTTGCGCAGGGGTTCCAAGAGCGGGTCGGTCCTGAGAAGCGACAATCCCGGATCGCGCAGGCGCATCGCAGTCTCGAGCCATTCGAGTGCTTTCGCAGTGTCGCCCCATTGTGCGTAGATGGTCGAGTACTGGTATGCGGTGGTGTCGCCCTGCATCGCTTGGATTCTGGCAACCGCGGCTTGAGCGTCGGCGTGTCGTCCTAGCTTTTCGTAGGCCAGCGCCAGACACCACTGAGTTCCCCAGTAGTTCGGCCGGGCCTCGCACGTGGCGCGCGCAGCCTCGAAGTTGCCAAGCTGGTAGTCAGTCAGGCCGCTGAATTCATAGGCGCGCAGCAATTCTGGATCGAGGCTGATGGCCTCCGCATTCGCGGCGCGCGCTTGCTCAAATCGGTGCGCCAGATACAAGCCAAAACCGAGCAGATGATGAGTGAGTGCATTGAGCGGATCAAGCGTTACCGCATGCTGCAGGTCAGCGATACCCGCATCGTTGCGCCCGGACTGGATGGAATAAAGCCCGCTGAGTCTCAGAATGTTCGCGCTGCCGGGCGCAAGTGCGCGAGCACGCTCGAATTCATCGCGCGCCCGCTTGAGGTCCAGGGCTCCGTTCCAGAGGTAAAAGCCCAGCGCCGAGTGCCCTTCAGCCAACTCCGGCGCGAGCGCGATCGCCTGGTTTGCATCGGCGAGGCCCTTGTCGAAGTACTGGCGAACCTCCGAACGCGCCGCGATCTGGGCCGCATAAAGCGTCTCGGTGCTCGATCGCCCCGCGAATGCGAGTGCGTAGTTTGGGTCGAGCCGAATCGCGTCGGTGTAAGCGGCAATCGCGCTCAGATAGTTCTTGCCGCCGCCCGCATCGCTCGCCCGGCTAGCGTGCAGGTAGGCATCGAACGCCGCTGGATTGCGCGTGGCCCCCAACTCGATCTTCGTGGCGGTATCGGCCAACAGCGTCACCTTGAGCGCGTCAGCCACGGCGGTCGCTATCTCGGTCTGCAGCTTCAGTACATCCCCCAGGTCCCGATCGTAGGTCTTTGACCACAGGTGAAAGCCCGACACGGCATCGATCAACTGCGCGGTAATGCGTACCGTGTGCGAAGAACGGCGCACGCTTCCTTCGAGGACAGCGCCCACATTCAATTTGCGGGCGATCGTACCGATGTCGGTGTCTTTACCTTTGAACGCGAACGCCGAAGTGCGAGCGGCGACCTGCAGGCCGTTGATCGCGGCCAGAGAATTCAGCAGTTCCTCCGTCAGACCGTCGGAGAAGTATTCCTGCTCTTTCTCCCCGCTCATATTCACGAATGGCAGTACCGCGATGGAATGCGGTGGAGGATTGAAGGTGTTGGCGGGAGCGCTCTGAGACGCAGGCGGCGCCGGTGCCGCGATTTCCGCGCCGCGTTTCGGCTGCGCGAGACGGTTTGCCACAAAGTAGCCGATTGCGACGAGGACCAAGGCGATCCCCACCCAAAGAGCCGCCTTCGAGCGCGGGGATGCGGGGAGGGGCCTCGGGGTTGTCGGCGCAGCCGACGTGCGGGAGGAGGGCGCGGCGACAGCCAGTGGCGAGCCCGGCCTCAGCTCTCCTGGCAACAGACGCTGCACACGCTCAACAAAGGCTGCGGGCGTGACTCCGTCCGGTAGGCGCGTCCATTGCACCTCCCGAAACCGCTCCGGCACCCGATCGTCATCATCCGGTGTGTCGTCGATGACCACGGGCAGGAGAAATGCCTTGTCGGCAGCCATCAGGTGGCACCGATCGACCGCGAGCTTCCACTCGAGACGGAAATAGCCCTCGTCGCGATCGTGCGTGCTCCGGGAGATGATCGGGATGAACAGCGCGCAGGTCTTGATCTGCTTGCGAATCGACCGGTCCCAGGCATCTCCGCCCCGCAGCTCGATCCGGTCGAACCATACTTCGATTCCGGCTGAGCGTAGGGCCGCGCAAATGCGCTGCGCCGCCTCGGCATCCTGCGAGGCATAACTTAGGAATACCGCTCCAGCCGGCGTGCTCGCCTCGGATTGCGATTCCATCCCCATGCTCCCGCCTCGTGATGTTGTGTGCGCTGCGGGAGGATGCCCTAAGGGGCTTACTCGAGCAATGCGGCCTCGCGGCCCGTCATAGCCATGGCCGGTGCGTCTCGATAGCCGTACGCGACCCGATAGAAGTAGTGGCGGATGAGCTTGCCGTCGCGCATCAGGGCCCCCTCGCTGACCGGCTCCAACCGCTCGACGCGCGATTCGATCCGCTCTCCGGCGAGTTCCCGCGGGTCCCACGCGACCAGCAGCAGCGTTCGGCCCGCCTGTAATTCAGGCGGGAACCACTGTTCGTACATGAGACCGGTGTCCCCGAGCAGATGTGCGCCCGAGGTGACCGCGGCCGCGGGCTTAAGGCGGGGCCCATAAAAGGCCAACTCACTGGCGATCGCGTAGCGATCCATCCCGACGATCAGGGGCGCAACGCCGTCCCTCGCGGCAATCTCGCCGGCGGTCTCACCGACCTGCCGGCCCAAGTCCCGCCAGCCCACGGGGATCAACTCCACGTGTTTACTGTAGCCAAGACCCGGAAGCCCAGCCGTGAGGTAGTACAGGCAGGCACCGAACAGCAGCAGCACGGCGGCGATGGTGGGCGTCCAAGTGGCCTGAATCCAGCTGCGTGGGCCCGAGAGGAGTTTTGCTCCTGAATGCACGATTCCGTACGCCATTACCGGTACCGCGCCGACCAAGAGCGCGCCGGTCCAATCCAATTTCACTTCATGGCGCAGACTGAAGGCCGCGAAGACGGCGAACGGCGCGAGCACCAAAACCCGGGTGAAACGCCATTGACGCTGCGTATCCAAGATCGCCTGCGTGCCGCCCGCATCGGGCCTGCGACCCAGTAGCGCGGCCGCCGTCGCAAACACGCCCGTCGGGGTAACCAGCAGGAGGGTCGAGGCGATCAGCGAGTGCAGCGCGAACCTTGGAGTCTGCGCGAGCCGGCGGGATGTCTGGAATGCGAACGAAGCCCATTCGTGCCGGGCGTTCCACAGGATCGTGGGTGAGAAAATCGCCAGGGCAAGCAGCGCGGCGGCATACGGCTTCCAATGCCGCAACTGCAGCCGCGCCCGCGGATCGAGCAACATGAAGATCAGAACCGCGGGTGCGAGCAGGCCAATCGAGTATTTCGAGAGGAGACCGATTCCGAGGCACGCACCGGCCCACCACCAGGCTGCGGAGCGGCCCGCGACGAGCGCGCGCTCGAGAAAGTACAGCGAAGCGGCCCAAGCCGCGGTGAGCGGCGCATCCGGTGTCATGAGCAATCCAGACATGAAGAAGAACGGCAGCGTTTGCATCAACACAGCCGCCACGAGCGCGCTTGGCTCCCCAAACAGGTGCTTGGTCAATCGATAGGCGAAGATGGATGCGATGATCCCGCAGCACAGTGCCCCGATGCGCACGCCGAAGGCCGAGTCGCCGAAGGCCGCAGTGCCTAGCCAAATAAGCCACGCCACCATTGGCGGGTGATCCAGATATCCAATGTCCAGATGCCGTGAATAATTCCAGTAGTACGCCTCCTCCGGGAGGAGTTCGACCTGACCGCTATACACCAGCCGTAGGACGAAGGCATAGGCGATGACCCCCAGGGCCAATTCCCGCCATCGCGGCGTGCTCCCGAATCGCCAGGCGGAGCCCGACAGGCAGAAGGCGTCGCCGGGCTGCGTGAGCGCCGCGGTGGCGATGATCGCAGGAAAGATGGCCAGTTGCGCCGGCCAGCCCCAGACAGCCGTCAGCAGCGAGAGCACGCCTCCTCGCAGGAACAGTGCGCACAGGCTCACCAGCGCCAGCCGGCCATGCAGCCGAAAATCGGCCGTTCTGCCGCTTGCCGCAAGCTGCGCGCGGATTCTGACGAAGTAATTCAATGCCGCGGCGGCGGCAAAGCTGGTAATCTGCGCTCGGTCCGCGCCGGCGCCGCCGGCGATCGCCGCATAGAATATCAACAGGTCGGCAATCGGCCGCGTCGCGGACTTGTAATCGGCGCTGTGCGCGGGTTGGGCTGTCACAGGCGTACGCCCGATTATCCGTCTCAACCAATCGGGGTCAATCCGCCACTTCAACTTTCAAATACCTACGCAAAGCCGAAATGTACACGCTCAGCCAGCGATCGTTCCCCAGCACATCGCCTGCACAGAGTTCGCGGCCGCAAGCAATCTTGACGGCGCAGGACTCTGTACGACAAAGTACACTCAGTCGCCATTCGACCGCAAGCGCCATGACGCCGACACCGCTGAAAAAGCATCATGACCTGCCCAGGGGCCAAGAGCAACCGGCGCGAAGATTACCGGCAACGGCGTGGCGTGCGGTATCTTTGCGCATAACTTGAACAGGGCAAACCCGGAATGAACGTCGTCGAACAGCAGCATGCGCTTGCGCCTCGGCCCGATGAGGTCAACAAGGCGGTGCACATCCACGCGCTCCGCGGCCCCGAGCTGTCGATCATCATTCCAACATTCAACGAGTGTGGAAACGTCGCCGAGCTCGTGCAGAGAATCAGCCGGTGCCTTGCGCAGCGTTCATGGGAAATCATCTTTGTCGATGATGATTCGCCGGATGGTACGGCGGATCTCGCGCGGGAAATTGCCTCGCAAGACGCGCGCGTCCGCTGCATCCAGAGAATAGGGCGTCGCGGCCTGTCCTCAGCCTGCGTCGAAGGCATGCTCGCGTCTTCGGCGCCTTACCTAGCGGTCATCGATGCCGATCTGCAGCACGATGAGCGCCTGCTGCCGACGATGCTGGACACGCTCAAGCAAGACGACTTGGAAATCGTCGTGGCCAGCCGTTACGCGCCGGGCGGCGACATTGGTGATTGGGACGCATCCCGGGCTCGAATCAGCCGTCTCGCCACGCGCTTTAGCCGCGTGCTGGTCCCCAAGGAATTGACCGACCCGATGAGTGGCTTTTTCATGATGCGCCGCTCTGTCTTCACCTCCGCGGTGCGCAAGCTCTCGGCGATTGGCTTCAAGATCCTCAGCGACCTGTTCGCATCCTCCCCGCAACCGCTGCGCTTCACGGAGCTGCCGTACCGCTTCAGGCTGCGCAATGCCGGGGAGAGCAAGCTGGATTCGGTGATCGTGTGGGACTACGCCATGCTGCTGCTCGACAAATCGATCGGCCGGATGGTGCCGGTGCGGTTCCTGGCCTTCTCGATCGTCGGCACCCTTGGGATGGCGGTGCACTTCGCCGTGCTCATCGTGCTGCTGAAGAGCTTGCACCGATCTTTCGTCGAGAGCCAGGCGATCGCCGTGCTGTGCGCCATGACATTCAATTTCGCGGTCAACAATGTGCTTACTTACCGTGATATGCGTTTGCACGGCGCGCAATGGCTGCGAGGCTGGCTGTCCTTCGTTCTGGCCTGCAGTATCGGCGGCCTGGCGAACGTTGGTTTGGCATCCTCGATCTATCGCTCGGATCATGAATGGGTGCCCGCGGCTATCGCCGGCATCCTAGTTGGCGCCGTCTGGAACTATGCCGTCACCAGGATTTTGACCTGGGGCCGGACCCGCAAATAGGAGACCCCGGCAGTTATTGGCCCACGCAGGTGATGTAACTTTGCAATACAAAGTATAAGATATGAATGTGAATGCGCACAGGCAAGCCCAGAGCTTGGCAGCGCATAGTGGTCTAGAGTTTCATTCAGGAGCTTTAAGAAAAGAATGAATTTTATGTTGCTGGCGACAGCGCAGCGGCCAATGCGCCTCCCGCAGTACGGCAAGAGCGGCAAATTCACGAGAATGAAGTGGGCAATCGTGGGATTGGTTGTCGGCGCAGGCTGTCCCATTCTCGGTCACGCCGAGGACTCTCTCCTCGACACTACGCTCGAAGATACCAAACTGTATTTCACCTCCCCGTTGAGGTGGGACGAGGAGGATTGGCTGTATTTCGGGGGCGCCCTGGCCGCCATTGGCGCGGCTCATTCGTTTGACGCACAAGTGCGTGACCATTTCGCAACGGGCTCGAAGGCGATCTTAAACGGCGGCCAGGATGAGAATAGCCTGCGCGATGCTGTACCAACGGTGGCGCTGATCGCGGGCACTGGACTCTACGCCGCGGCCCTCGGTGATCGGGACGGATATCGGGAAACCTGGTCGTTAATTGAAGCCGGGGCATTCAGTGGGGCTACCGCGGAGGTATTGGGCTATGCAATAGGGCGGGAGCGTCCCGATGCGACCACTTCCCCGAATGAATGGGGCAAGGGAGGCGACTCATTCCCATCGCTCCATACCACAGTCGCCTTTGCCGTCGGGACCGTGTTCGCGGAGTCAGGCAATGATGAGTACCGGTGGATTCGACGCATCATTGGCTATGGAGTGGCAAGTGCGACTGCGTACGTTCGAACCAGTGAGAACGTGCATTGGCTGTCGGACAGTGTGGCGGGCGCCGCGCTCGGGATTGCCACCGCGCGATTTGTGTTGAACCGGCAGGGGGCACAAGATCGCGGCGCGCTGCAATTCCAGCCGGTAAAGAACGGCTGGCTAATCTCCTATTCGATTCGCACGCATTAGTCCAACGCGATGCCGGCGAGCGCACCCATGATCACCACCCATAGCGGTTGAACACGCCACGCCATGAGCAATACGAAGCCGCAAAGCGCCACGATAAGATCACCGGTCGTGTGGATCGAACTCGTCCACACAGGATTGTAGAGAGCGGCGCCGAGGAGGCCGACTACCGATGCGTTGATGCCGCGCATCGCGCCTTGACCCCATGCGCGCGAGCGCAGTGTGGCCCAGAAGGGTAATGTGCCCACGAGCACCAGCATTCCCGGCAGAAAGATTCCGATGAGACCCAGCGCAGCGCCCGCCACTCCTTTCGGTGTCGGCCCAGCAACGGCGCCGAGATAGGCGGCGAACGAAAAAAGCGGGCCGGGAACGGCTTGCGCGGCGCCGTAGCCCGCAAGAAAAGTGCTATCGCTTACCCAACCGGGTGGCACAAGAGCATCTCGCAGCAACGGCAGCACGACGTGCCCGCCCCCAAACACCAGTGCCCCGGACCGATAGAAGGCATTGAATAGGGCCACGTCGGGATGCGAGCCGAAACGCAGCAATAGTGGGAGACCGACCAGCAGCAAAACAAATGTCGTGAGCGATGCAACCCCAACGCGGCGCGAGACCGGTATCGACATCGGTGCGTCCAAGGCGACCTTTCGTGCTCGACAGAGGAGAAGTCCCGCGACGCCGCCGAGCAGGATCGAGGCGATCTGCGTAATGGATGAGCTGCTGTACAGGGTCAGAGCCATTGCCAGGACAGCAATGGATGCCCGCTGCCGGTCTGGGCATAGCGTGCGTGCCATGCCGACGACGGCCTGCGCGACGATTGCCACTGCCACGAGCTGCAGCCCATGCAACAGCCCGGTACCGACCGGTCCCACCAAGGCGTGCGCGCCGTAGGCAAACAGTACGAGGGCAATCGCGGATGGAAACGTAAAGCCGACCCATGCCGCAAGACCGCCGAGATAGCCGGCTCGCACCAGTCCAATCGAGAATCCCGTCTGACTGCTGGCGGGACCCGGCAGAAATTGGCATAGCGCCACGAGGTCGGTATACGTTGCATCGTCGAGCCAGCGGCGGCGCATGACGAATTCGTCGCGAAAATAGCCGATGTGCGCCATCGGCCCACCAAATGAGATCAAACCCAGCTTGAGGAACGCCCGCAGGACCTCGAAAGCGGAATGTTTCGCTGGGATTTCGGACCGGGTGGGTCGGTGGCGATCGTCGTTGGGCATCACCTGGGAGGCTGAGAGATTCGACCAAATTTGCTGACAAACTGTTTCATAAACGCTTGTAGAAATCAATCGAATCCGCGGGCATTACGCGACGGAAGCCAGACTGCGCGTGCCAAGACCTGAGTGCGCCGCCAACTTCGTACGGTTGCGCCCGTCGGCCTTGGCTCGATAGAGTGCGCCGTCGGCGCGGGCGATGAACTGCGCCGCAGTTTCGCCGGCCGCAAATTGAGTGACGCCAAAGCTGCAGGTGATCGATCCGACTGCATCGAAAGCGAGATTGCCAATGGCTTCTCGCAGCTTCTCAGCGACCTGCAATGCCATTGGACCATCTGATCCGGGCAGCAAAATCAGGAACTCCTCTCCGCCCCAGCGGGCGAGTAGATCCATGGTTCGAATCAGGCCCGGCACGAATCTGGACAATTGGACCAACACCTGATCCCCGACCACGTGTCCGTGAGTGTCGTTGATCTTCTTGAAATGATCGATGTCAAACAACACCAGCGAAAGCGCGGTGTTGTACCGCTCGGCGCGTTGGATCTCACCGACCAACGAGGGACCTAACTTGAGCCGATTGTGTAGACCGGTCAGCGGATCCGTGGTCGCCTGAATGCCCAGATCCCGCGCCAGCTCCTGCAGCTTCAACCGGCGGTCCAGCTGGAGGTCGTCATGGATACGCCGTCCTCTGCCCAACAAGTACAGCAAGGCCATGATCGCGACAAGCAAAGTGATCACGATACCCAGAAAGCGCGACGCGAATATCTCGCGGCTCGGATTGAGTATCACCAACGACCAATCGGTGTGGTTGGCGAAGCGGCGGCGCACATAATTGAGTTCGCCGTCGACGTTAGTCCAGGTTGCATCGACGATGGTGTGTTCCATCATGGGATGATCGGTCACCGTGGCCGGACGCTGGGCCACCATTCGACTTGCGTCGCGCGATGGCCAGAGGGCGCGGTTCAGCGTGTCCGGATGGTTGCTCATCATGACCACTCCATCGGGATCGACGAGAAAGTAGGGACGATCGAACTGCCGCAGATCCAACTCGAAGTTTTCGAGCGACTTGATCAGCACCGCGCTGCCAACAATACTCCCGTCAACTGCCCGGATCGGCTGGCTTGCATAATAATCGCGCGCGCCGTTCTGCGGATCGAGTGCGAACCAATACTTGGGCACACTGGTCATTGAGTTGGGGAATAGGGGCGCCGATCCGTAAGCGGCCGCTCCTGAAAGGGTTTCGCGGCGATTGGCGACCGCGATTACCGTTCCGGAACGGTCCAATATGTAGCCACGCTTGGCACCGGCCGCTTCGGCATCCAGGTCCAGGACCGAGAGGCCGGGTGCATTTTTTTGCTGGTCACCGCCGGCCAGTAAGGCCACCACGGACGGGGAGCCGGCCAGCGCCTTGACCATTGCTTCGATGGTGGCTGTATCGCCGGCGAGGCGGCCGGCGAGCAGATCGATGTCGGTGCGCGTCTCTTTCTGCACATTCTCGCGATACACGACGCCCAGATGTTCAGTCAGCATCCAGCCGGACACCAGAATGGTGCTCATGGCGAGCAAGGTCCACACGAATTGCTGGCGGACATAGGTCGTATATCGTGGCGACGCGACATCCGAGGCATGGCGCTCACCCCAGATCGCCCAAATTGATAGCGAGATCCAACAGGCGAGAAGACCACGCGCGAGTTGGATCGGCATCCCCGTGACCGCTTGGAATGCATGTTGATTGATAATGGTTGAAGGCCAGATCGAACCAACCGGAACGATGGCGCCCGCGGCAATTGCGTAAAGCGCGAATCCCGCGCATGCGCACAGTGCAAACCCCTTTGCGCCCCTCGGGTACAAACTGGCCTGCCAGGCCAGTACCAGACTCGCGCCCACTGCAGCTACGAAGCCGATCGCATACCGCGCGACAATGCCGGCTGCCGCGACGCCTTGAGCGAATCCGACGGATGCGATGGATAGAGCGAGGAGCAGATAGATCCAACGTCCTGGCGGCTTGAAGCCCAGCCGCATAGCTTCCAATCGAGCAAATTCCATCAGCAGCATGAAAGAGAGGGCCGTGAGTGCCGTCCGCGCAATCGCGAAGGCAGCGGAATCCCCGACAATGAGCGCCGTCAAGTCCAGCCATTCGCCGATGCCATGGAGCAGGGCGAAGGCTCCGAGCACCGCCCATGCTTGACTGTCGTCCTGGCCTCTCGCCGCGACCCAGCAGGTCGCGGCGAGCAGAATGAAAGCCATGCCGTAGAAGAAGAAAATGAAATCGAGCTGATTAGTGAGAAAGGTGGACAAACGGCCTCCCCCGGGACAGACGGGTGCCCCTTGACTCAGCGGCGCTATAAAGCAGGCGGTGCCTGCTCCATGGGACCATTCGTCCGGGGCCCTCTTTCTTCATGCGCAATGTCCAATCGCAGATCGTCAGCCAGCATGGGCTCGTCAACCGTGCACCGATAGTGCGTACGTCGCAGGTGCGCAAGAGCAAGCAAGGGCAGTACGATGCAGTCAGTCGCGTTGCAGCAACTCGCGTCCTGGTTGGCCTGCCGGCGGCGTCACGTGCGGAGCTCCAGGACCTCCGTAGATTAATGGATACCATCCGCCCAGGTAGGACCCCCGTGAGGGTCTTGCCGGCTGAGGGATTCGAACCCCCGACCTACGGTTTACAAAACCGTTGCACTACCACTGTGCTAAGCCGGCGTATGGCTGAAAGTTGCGATCGAGCATGCCGTTAGGGTAACCCGGTCGTTACCGCGTACCGCCCCGGGCTTCATAGGCGGCGACATTCGATCACTGCCGACTGCATCGGTCAAGATTAATGGGCTAGGGGCGAGAGCATTCGGGCATTCCACTTGTCGATGTCGACACCTTTGATCAGCATCCACAGGCAAAATGATGATTCGCCAACCAACGGCGGCAGCAGGATGGCCGGTATCAGCAGATCAGCGAGAGCAGGGGCAAAAAGCGCCGCAAAACAGGCAACCAGGTAGCAGAAGCCGGCGAGCTGCATCAAGATGCCGATGAATTTTGGGAAGTAGCCTGATCTGAAGATCAGGTAACCATTTACGATGCAAGTGAACCCGAAAAATATCAGCGCGATATTGAAGGCAATATCATGAGACTTCAATGCAAGGCCCGCGAGTACTTGAAGCTGCCGCGGTTCAAATGCCGCCAGGTAATTGGCATTCGCCAGAGTCGGCAGGACTATGAGAAGAAACAACTTGCTTATCGACTCAACGGCGAGGGACACCAGATTAAACAATACGGCCAGCAGGACCAGGCTCTTGTTAACCGGTCTGAGCAATAAATATTCAATCCACAATAACGGCACGGCCAATAAAGCGACGAGCAGGTCACCGGCAACGCTAAGGCGCCACAAGTCCGGCGAGGCCAGAATGTTGTGTGCTGTGGCCGCAGCGTCGCCCGACACCACAAGCTTGTTTGCGACGAAGCCTTCCGCGAACGCACCCAGTACGATGATTGCCAGGTACAGCGCCCCGCCTGTTCGGGCGTAGATCTGCGGCGAACTTGCAACGGTTTTATTCATCTTCCATATTAATGAGTGGCTTCACCGCGGGATATCGCCCGAAGTTTGGGTCCGCCGCCAGGACGCCATGCTTGCGAGCACGCCATCGCGGCGGATCAAGCCATGGAACAGTGCCGCCCCGAAGTGGACGAGAATCAGCGCGAAAAACCCATAGGCGAGGCAGGTATGCAGCTCGCGTAGCAGGGCATAGAGCGCCAGGTCGTGCGGCAATATCGGCGGTAGATGCAGCGGTCCGTATAGGATGATCGGGTAGCGCGCTGCCGAGAGCATTCCCCAGCCGACCAGCGGCGTAATGAACATCAGTACGTATAGCAAGACGTGCGAGGCGATCGCGGCCATGCGTAGTACAGGCGTTAGGCTGTCGGGCAGAGCCGGGGGCGGATTGATTCTGCGGTTTACGAATCGAATCACCACCAGAATCAGGATGGCGATGCCGAGCGGCTTGTGGATCGAGACCAGAACCTTGTATCGCTCGGACACCGAAGCTGCCATGCCAACGCCGATGCACAGCATTGCAAGAATCATCACCGCCATCAGCCAATGAATGACCCGAGACGGAGCCGAGAATCGTGCTTGCTGGCCGGTCATAACCTGCCTCGCGCCGGCACATCCTGTGGGGTGATTGCGCTCGGCGGCTTCTCACGCTGCTCGCCTGCGCGCAACGTAAAGGAACGGGCATAGACCGCTGATCGGGCGCTCAAGATGGGGTCGTCCGAGGACTCGATGCCGGATGGCAGCACCAAGGGATCGTAGTTGATATCGGTGCACGTCCCGGTGGCTTCGCTGGACACCTGGTCAATCGTCACCGTGCCGGCATCGATCTGTGTGCGGTCGCTGGGCCAGGGCAGCGTGGCATCGTCGGTGGGATCACCCGGTTGGCCGACGGTGACAAGCAGTCGCCATTGCAAGGGATGTTCAGTGACCTGCGCAATTAGACCACTGAACAAGTAGTTCGTGTCCGTAGGCGCAGATTGCGCCGTGCTTTCCGCCACGAAGGCCTGCGCCGGCACAAGCGACCAGCGGATGGGGACAGAGGCGCCTGCGGCGCTGACGAAGCGAAAGGCGTTGAGGCCGTTGAAGGTGGAATTGGCAAAGCCGGTCGAGATGGGGCGGTCCTTAATGAGTGCGAAGGCCTTCACGGCTTCGGGATGAGCGGCCAGAAATGCCTTCATCCTGGCAGGATCAGGCTTGCCGGTGGCCGGATCGGGCGCTGAGGCGACGGTTTGGTCGTAAAAGCCCTGAGCAGAGTTCACAATAAATACCGGAATGTTGAGGGCCGCGATGCGCCATTCCTCGGCGCCGCGCGGTGTCAGGCGCAATGCCAACGCGCGCACCGTTCCGGGGGCATCTGTCTGGAAAGGCATGCCGCCGGCCAGCGAAAAGCGGCCAACCAACGGCATGCGGCCCGGCTCGAAAACCGCCGCCTTGGACAGAGCGCTCGCCTGCCCGTTGCTGTCGAACCAACCGGAAGCGCAAAGGCCCTTCGCGTGGTTGAGGCGAAAACCAGGATGGATCCCATTGGCCTCCTGAAGGGCGGCGGCCATGCGATCCTGCGTCAGACGTCCCGGCGATAGCCAGCCTCCGACGTAGGCGAACGCCACGGCCGCGAGAAGCATTGCCGCGCCGATCGCCCCTAGCCGGAGCAGTACATCGCCGCTCGTCAACGCGCCTTTGGCGGCGGGCCCATCTCGCGATCTATCCTCTGGCATATGACGCTCTTCGGTGTTTGCAGCCCACGGTCCGGCACGGAGAAGTTCTTCGTCTGTGCGTTATCGTACATAATCCAGGCGATTACTGCGCGCTCAGGCGCCGCAAGGATTTTCCAAACACTGGAAACAACATGCCCGCCGCGGCGACGATGCCCGCGTGCAGCAGCCAGAAGTTTGTGGCCGACCAGTGATCGTAGAGGCCGCCAAGCCTGCCGCTGATCGTTCCGCCAAAAAAAATCGCAAGAAAATACACGCCGACCATCATCGCTTTCATGGAGGGGGGCGCCATCCTCGCAAACAATGCGATCGCCACGGGTTGCACGTGCAGGTAACCAAAGCTTTCGCCGAGGTCGGTGATCACGATCCACAGCAATGGAACTTGATGCGGGGCGCTGAAGATCAAAGTCGACAGCGCATCGAGGGCCGTAAAGGCTCCCATGATCAGGCAGCCGAGCTTCAGCTTGCCAATTTCGTCCGGCTCGCGCCCCGTGGCGGCGAGCCAGCGCCAGAAGAGCAAGACAACGGGCACCAGAGCGACTGCCGCGAGAGACGCCAAGGACTGCACCCAGGCCACGGGCATGTTCCAGCGCAGGAGCCCCAGATCGACATGGTCGCGCGCCCAAATATTATAGGTGTTCCACTCCTGGGTATTGACGACCCAGTAGGCCGTCAGCAGCGGCATCAACACGAGCAGTGCCACGACGGTGTGGCGTTCCGCCCTGGTCAAACTGCGCTGCTTCACCAGCGCTCGTCGTGGCGCTCCTTGAGGAAGGTTTGGCGCTCCGACCAAGTAAATAACCAGCCCCACCAGCATGCCGATCCCTGCAAATCCAAACCCATAGTGCCAGCCATAGCTCTGGCCGAGGGCGCCGGTGATCAGCGGCGCCACGAACCCACCCAGATTCACCATCGAGTAGTAGATCTGCATCGCGTGCGTGATGCGCGCATCGCCGCTCCCGTAGAGCGCTCCGACCTGTGCGATCAAGTTGCCGCGCAGAAAGCCCGCTCCCAAAATCAGCAACAGAAGCGCGAACAGGAACGACTGATCGAAGGCCATGCAAAAGTGGCCCAGTGTCATCAGCACGCATCCGAGGATGACCGCGTTGCGGCGACCGAGCAGTCGATCGCCAATCAAACCACCCAGGACCGGCGTGAAATAAATCAAGCCTATGTATAGGCCGAAAGTCTGCGTCGCGAGCGCCTCAACCGTCAGCGGTCCTGTGATCCATTGCAGAAGGCGCCGATAGGCCGCAAAGCCGACGATCTTTTCAATGTGTCCGGGCAATAGCAGTTGCTCAGCCATGTACAGCGTGAGCAATGCGACCATCCCATGGAAGGAAATTCTCTCCCACAGCTCCGTGCCCGCCAGCGTTGCAAGTCCACGGGGGTGCCCAAGGATGTCCTTCCCCGACGTAGGCACGGCGCGCGGCTCAGGTTGGACAATCATGAAGTCGCCAATATACATGGGACTCCCCGGATCAGGGTTGCCGAGCTTTGGCGCCTTGCATACACTTTGAGCGCTCTTAAGCCGGCACCGACCCCGCGTTCAATAACCACCATGAGCAACCTGACCGACCTCGTCACCAGGACGTTGCGCAACAAGCGACTGCACCGATCCACCGGCGCGATAGCAGGGCTAGCCAGCGCTTTTTCGGTGATGGTGGGCACTCTCGCCGCCTATGCGACGCCGAAAGGCTGGGGTCGCGTGAGCATGGCGCTGCACATGACCAAGAAGCCCTTCCTGCTCAAAGTGGCGCCGCTGGTGACCGGGGTCGCCGTTGCGCTGGCGACGGCGGCGGGGTTGATCGGCTTCCTGGTCTGGTGGCTGGAGGGTCGCGAGGCCCCGAAAGAAGGCAGCGACCGCGAGTCCTAATGCCAGCTGCCGACCGCCTCGCGCGCGGCCTGGTTGAGCGGTCGCGCGATGAGCCCGCTCTGCGAGACGTTGATCTGATAGAGCGCACCGTCCGCCATGGGCAGATAGGTGGCGCTGCCATAGAGCGCATCCACCCATGGCACCCAGGAACGGTAGTCATGCGCCAGGGTCCATAAATCCACGCGTTCGGGCGGGTTCAAGGAATAGACGCTGCGCGGCAGGTGTTGCTCATCCTCGATACTTGCGTAGCGGCCGCTGACTCGTTCCAGCCGGTAAGCCGCGTTGAAGCCGAGCAGATCGGCAATTCCATGCCACTTGAGCACCCGGGCATCGATTTGCCAGTCATCGCCGTGCAAAGTGAAGCTGGCGTGCTCACCGGTGGGGTAGGTCAATACCGCAGTGAATTCTCGTTCGCCGCTGCGCGTCAATTGCAGCTCTGCCGCGGGCTGCTCATGGGTCAGACGCTGATAGGTCTGCAGATCCACCGCGATCAGCCCCGCGCCGGCCGCGGCTAACAACAGCACGAGGGCAGTCGCGCCACCGAGTGCTCCTCCCATCAGGCGCCGCCGGCGCAAGCGGCGAATGGCGGCAATGAAGCACAGCAAACCTAACAGCGACAGAACGACGATGAGTGCGATGAGCGTCAAAGCTAAGAGCTCCAACGGAGGCGGGAACCGGAACCGAACCTCATGGGACTAACAAAACACTTAGCCCGGCTCCGGCGTCTCGTTGCAGACACCTATAGTGTGCTGTGTTCGCACCGATTTGCAAGTGTTGCGACGCGCGCGATCCGGTTTGCACTCCGTATCGTCGAGCGGGGGGGCAGTGTTTTTGCGATAATGACTGCATAGCGATGCGTATGCTCGAGAAAGGGGCCTCCTAGGCAATGTGGATTGTTGAACTTGCGCTACGGCGGCCCTACACATTCTTGGTGATGGCGCTGCTGATTCTGCTCGCGACGCCTCTCGTATTGCTGAAAATGTCGACCGATATCTTTCCGGAAATCAACATTCCGGTCATCAGCATCGTCTGGACCTATACGGGCTTGTCGGCACAGGACATCGCCCAGCGCATCACTTCGGTCAACGAGCGCAGCCTCACCACCACGGTCAACGACATCGAACACATCGAATCGGAATCGTTGTCAGGCTTCTCGATCATCAAGATATTCTTTCAGCCGAATGCGAATATTCCCACGGCCATCGCGCAAGTGGTGGCGATCGAGCAATCGCAATTGCGGCAGCTGCCTCCCGGAATCCTGCCGCCGCTGGTCATCAAGTATTCGGCCTCCAGCATTCCCATCATCCAGCTCGGCCTATCCAGCGCCACCATGACCGAGCAGGCGGTGTTCGATTCTGCCGTCAACTTCCTGCGCCCGCGGCTGGTGACGATTCCAGGCGTGGCCATTCCCTACCCCTACGGCGGCAAGCAGCGCGTCATCTCCATCGATCTCGACACCAACGCCTTGCTGGCCAAGGGACTGACGCCGAACGACATCGTGAATGCGGTGAATACCCAGAATCTGGTGCTGCCCTCGGGCACCGCCAAGATCGGCGCCACGGAATTCGTTCTGGCGACGAACAGCTCCCCGGACACCATCGCCGGACTCAACAACATCCCGGTGCTGACCCGCAACGGCGCCACCACCTATCTTTCCGAGGTGGCGCATGTGCGCGACGGGTTCTCGCCGCAGACCAACATCGTGCGCCAGAACGGCGAGCGCGGCGTGCTGGTGTCCGTCATCAAGAGCGGCGGCTCCTCGACGCTGGACATCGTCAGCGGGCTGCTGGCGCAGTTGCCCATCGTCCAGCAGATCCTGCCGAAGGAGCTGAAGATCACGCCGCTGTTCGACCAGTCGGGCTTCGTACGAGCCGCGATCAGCGGCGTCGTGCGCGAGGCGGTGATCGCCGCCTGCCTGACGGCGGCGCTGATATTGCTGTTTCTCGGCAACTGGCGCAGCACCTGCATCATCGCCGTGTCCATCCCACTGTCGATCTTGACCTCGATCATCGTGCTGTACGCCTTGGGGGAGACCCTGAACATCATGACCCTCGGGGGTCTCGCGCTTGCGGTGGGCATCCTGGTCGACGACGCCACCGTGACCATCGAGAACATCGAGCGGCATTTGCACCTGGGTTCCGATTTGCACAAGGCCATCCTGGACGGCGCCGGCGAAATCGCCATTCCCGCTTTGGTCTCCACGCTGTGCATTTGCATCGTTTTCGTGCCGATGTTCTTTCTTTCCGGCGTGGCGCGCTACTTATTCGCGCCGTTGGCGGAGGCTGTGGTGTTTGCCATGATCGCCTCCTACATCCTGTCGCGCACGCTGGTACCCACTCTGGTGATGTTGCTGATGGATCACGCGCCGGCAGATGCCGGTGCGCGGCAGAGCCCGCTGCAGCGCGTGTACCGCGCTTTCGACGCGCGCTTCGAGAAAATTCGCGGCGGATACGCGGTGATTCTCGCGGAAGTCCTCGCCCGGCGGCGTGCGTTCGCAGGCCTGTTCCTGGGCTTCTGCGCCCTGTCCTGCTGCCTGGTGTTCATCCTGGGCCGCGATTTCTTCCCGAGCGTGGACGCCGGCCAGATCCGCCTGCACATGCGCCTGCCATCGGGTGCGCGCATCGAGGAAACCGCGCGGGTGGCCGACGAGGTCGAAGGCGCCATCAGGACGATTGTGCCGGCAGCCGAACTTGGCGTGATTCTCGACAATCTGGGCGTTGCCGTCAGCGGCATCAACAAGTCCTACAGCAATGCGGGTACCTTCAGCAGCCTGGACGGCGAGATCCAGATTTCGCTCAATGAAGGGCACCGGCCGTCGTCGCGCTATGTGGAACAGATGCGGCGCGAACTGCCGCGGCGTTTTCCCGGCGTGGAATTCTTCTTTCAGCCCGCCGACATGGTGACTCAAATCCTGAATTTTGGGATGCCGTCGGCAATCGATGTCAAGGTCACCGGTGCCAATTTGCGCGCCGATTACGGGGTCGCGGCGAAGCTCATGAAGCAGATTGAGCGGGTGCCGGGCACAGTCGATACGCACCTGCAGCAGAGGCTGGATTTGCCGACGTTGTCGCTGCACATGGATCGAACCCAGCTGCAGCATCTGGGGCTCACTCCCAACGACTTGACCTCGGACCTGCTGGTGTCCACGGCGGGCACGACTCAGACATCGCCCGCCTTTTGGCTGAGTCCCGCGAACGGCATCGTGTATAACTTGGTGGTGCAGTCTCCGCAGTACACGGTCGACAGTTTGGATGCGCTGCTGCGCACTCCGGTGCGGCCCGCTTTGGCGGCGGCCGGGGTGGGTGCGGCGCCACAGTTGCTGAATAATCTGGTCGAAGTAACTCCTGCGGCGCAGGAGGCGGTGGAGTCGCGTTATAACCTGGCTCCCACCATCGATATATATTCCAGCGCCGAGGGTCGGGATATGGGCAGCATTGCCACCGATATCGGACGGTTGGTGGATAAGACCCGCCCTGAGTTGCCGCGCGGCATGAGCATTGCGGTCACCGGCCAGGTACAAACCATGCGATCCTCCTTCGTCCAGCTCGGGGTGGGCCTGGTGATGGCGATCGTGATGGTGTACCTGTTGATCGTAGTCAATTTTCAATCCTGGGTGGATGCCTTCATCATCATCACGGCATTGCCGGCGGCACTGGCCGGAATCTGCTGGATGTTGTTGTTGACGGGCACGACATTGAGCGTGCCCGCGTTGACTGGGGCAATCATGACCATGGGCGTGGCCACCGCGAACAGCATCTTGGTGGTGTCCTTCGCCCGTCAGCGCATGGGCGAGGGGCTCGACCCCATCGAAGCGGCGCGCGATGCAGGCGCGACCCGCATACGGCCGGTGCTGATGACCGCTCTGGCAATGATCATCGGCATGATCCCCATGGCGCTGGGAGTGGGAGAAGGCGCGGAGCAAAATGCGCCGCTCGGCCGAGCGGTGATCGGCGGCTTGCTGTTCGCGACCGTATCGACATTGTTCTTCGTGCCGGTGATATTCGCAGGCACGCACCGCCGTCTGGAGCAGCGCAGACACCGGCTCGTCGCCGGCACGCCGCCCATTCCTGAAGGGAACACCTAAGATGTCCGAAGTAGAATCATCTGCGGTGCTTAGGCGTGCAAAATACCTCGTGGGCGGGATTATCTGTCTGCTGGTGATCGGCGCCATCGTGGTGCTGATCCTGCGCGGCGTGCACGCCGCCGCGTTGGAAAAATCCACGGCCGTGCACGCGCGGCAATACGTCACGACGATCACGCCGCAAGCCGGCGGCGCCGGCCAGCCGCTGACTCTGCCTGGAACATTGCTCGGCGTCACCGAATCGACGATTTACGCGCGCAGCAACGGTTACATCGTGCGTTGGGCGAAGGATATCGGCGCGCCGGTCAAGAAGGGCGACCTGCTGGCGGAGATCTCCGCCCCCGAGGTGGACCAAGAACTCTCGCAGGCCGAGGCGACCCGCGCGCAGGCGGCAGCCAGCGCCAGCCTGGCCAAGAGCACGGCGGACCGGTGGGAGAGCCTGCGCAAGAAGGACGCGGTGACCCAGCAGGATCTGGATGAGCGAGTCAGCCTTTACCAGCAAGCCGAGTCGAACCTGGCCGCCGCGCAGGCGAACGTGGAACGGCTGCGCAAGCTGCAGGAATTCAATCACGTGATCGCTCCCTTCGACGGCGTCGTGACCCGCCGCGACATCGATGTGGGCGATCTTGTCAACGCGGGCAATGGCGGTACGGGTCAGGCGCTGTTTTCGGTGGCGCAGGTGGATCCGCTGCGCCTGTATGTGTACGTACCGCAGGCCTACGCGCCGCAAATCAAGGAGGGAGATGCCGTCACCGTGACCTTGGCGGAGCGGGTGGGCGAGGAGTATCGGGGCCTCATTGCGCGCACCGCCCGCGCAATCGATACCAACACCCGGACCATGCAAGTCGAGATCCGGGTTCCCAACCCGACGGGTGCCTTGCTGCCGGGATCCTATGTGCAAGTGACCATGCCCATGGGCGTCAATTTGAAATCCCTGGTGGTACCGACCAATGTCCTGTTGTTCCGGCCTGAGGGTACCCGGGTGGCGGTGGTCGATTCCAACGGCCGCGTGCACCTGAACCCGGTCAAATTGGGCACTGACTTCGGTACCGCCGTGGAAGTCTTGAGCGGCATCGGCAGCGGCGACCACCTCATCGTGAACCCGGCGGACGCGCTGTCCGACGGCGACGTGGTGACGCTGGTGCCGCAGTCCCAACCGCAGCCGCAGCGGGCGAAGGCTTCTTAGAGCGATGTGTGCGCGACGCGCTGCAGTTTGCGCCGCCGCCCTCCTGTCGGCGAGCTGCGCCGTCGGTCCCGACTATCACAAGCCGCCGGCCGAAATCCCCCCGGCCTGGCAGCCCGAGGCGCCGTGGCATGAAGCGGTCCCGAACGATGCCGCGCTCAAGGGCCGTTGGTGGGAGCTTTTCCAAGATACGGAACTCGATCCGCTGGTGGAGCGGGCGCTCGCGAATAACCAGAATTTGCGCGTCGCCGCCGCGCGGCTCGAGCAGGCGCGGGATGAAGTGACGGTAACCCGTTCCGCCTACTATCCGCAGGTGGATGTGACGGCATTGGCGGACCGCAGCAAGACTTCGGCCAACCGTCCATTGGCGGAGTATGCGCAACCGAATTATTCCACGGTGCAGAACAATTTTGTCTTGGGTCCCACGGTCAGCTATGAGGTCGACCTGTTCGGCCGCATCCGCCGCGAGGTGGAAAACTCGCGTGCCTACGCGCAACAGGCGGCGGCGGACTTTGAGAATGCACGCTTGATGCTGACCGCATCGCTGGTGACGGATTACTTCTCGCTGCGGGAGCTCGACACCGAAATCGGCGTGGTGCAACACAGCCTGGATTTGCAACACGATGCACTGAATTTTGTGACCGCGCGGCATGATCTGGGATTCGCCACCGGACTTGATTTGGCCCAGCAGCAGGCATTGGTCGACTCCAGCGCAGCGCAACTGGAGCTGCTGCAGGACCAGCGGGCTCAGTATGAACATGCGATCGCCACCCTGGTCGGAACCCCAGCCCCGGGGTTCGCCCTGGCGCCCACGGCGAATGCCTTGGCGGTGCCCACCATCCCGGTCGGCGTGCCATCGGACCTGTTGCAGCGCCGTCCGGACGTCGCCTCGGCCGAGCGCGCCATGGCTGCGGCCAACGCCCGAATCGGTGTGGCCAAGGCGGCTTATTTTCCGACCATCGATCTCGGACCCAGTCCCGGGGTGCCGAACGCCGGTTGGGAAAGCAATACGCTATCGACCTTGTTTGCCGCGCCGAGCCGCCTCTGGTCGATCGGACTTTCCGCGACCCAGACGCTGTTCGACGCGGGCAAGACCAGCGCCAACGTGAGGATCGCGAAATCCGACTATACGGCGGCGGTGGCCAGCT